>Ga0180220_1000054_pt1 | contig 242949 bp, 228 predicted proteins | sample eDN5th37CBELigBY_FD_151335 | JGI IMG/M metagenome (GOLD analysis project Ga0180220, IMG submission 151335) | Enriched backyard soil microbial communities from Emeryville, California, USA - eDNA 5th pass 37_C BE-Lig BY (version 2) (version 2) | ecosystem: Environmental > Terrestrial > Soil >... | reverse complement strand
GGCTCAACCCGCTGCCAGAACGCATCCGTCACTTCCCACGATTCAACCCGCTTCGCCAATTCCGTCCCCCGACACCGTTTGCTTTACGGCTCGGAGGCACAGTCTATACTATTTACGGATAAGCTCTAAGGCGAACCGGAACGCAAACAGGAAACCCCGCGAAAGCGGGGTTTCTCGTTGATGGGGTTGGGGTGGTTGTTCCTGACCCTATCGATCCGTCCCGAATTTTTGTAGGAGCGGCGTAAGCCGCGAACGCTCTTGCCAAAAGACTCGCGGCTTACGCCGCTCCTACAGTTTGCGGCCGGATCAACAAGCGGATGTTGGACAGCATGTAAGAGTCGCCTTCAATTGGGGATCAGCAACGAGAGTCTCTGGGTCCGGCCGACGTCCCCCCGAACTCGCGCAACACGCCACGCAACAGATTGAGCGTGGCAGTGCGTTCGGCCTTCAGGTGTTCACGCAGCCGGTGCAAGGCCTGGATGCCCTGCTGTTCCGGCGTCTTCACCGGCACTTCGGCAATGCCGGCACAGCGATCGGCTTCCAGCATCCCGGCCACGTCATTTCGGTCGGTCTTGTTGCCGCGCACGTAAGGCCGCACGTCCCGCGCCGGAATCAGCCGTACCGTATGTCCCTGGTGCTGAAACCGCCGCGCCCAGTAATGCGCACCGCCACACGCCTCCATCAGCACCCGCAGCGCAGTACGCTGATCCAGGGAACGCATGAACGCCTTGCGCGACAGCCGCTTGCGCTCGATCACCCGGCCCTGCGCGTCGGCGAAGGCCAGTTCGAAGACGTCTTTTGCCAGATCGATGGCGACGGTACTAGCATGCATGGCGTGGACTCCTCTCGTGCTCCCGTGTCCCGATCCAGTATCGGCCTGGCTCGTCGAAGCCGTGTGGCGACGCGGGAGGAGTCCATCTCATCATTCAGGCCGAAATCGCGTCACGGCTCGGCCTGACTCAGCATTGGCATGCGGAGACAGATCAATGCAGCTTCCAAAATTATTCGCTTGTTTCGCCTTCCTGGTTTCGCTGGACGCCTCCGCGCAGGAGTACAAGAATCCGCCTGAACTGCCTCCCGCCAACGGCTACTCCCATGTCGTCGTGGCTCCGGCCGGGCGGCTGGTTGTCGTCTCCGGTCAGGTCGCGCTGGATGCGAAGGGGGAACTCGTCGGCGCAGGCGACTTCGAGGCGCAGTGCGTCCAGGTGCACGAGAACATCAAGGCGGCGCTTGCCTCGCTGGGATTGACCTTCAAGGACGTGATCCGCACCGACAACTACATCACCGACCGCAAATACCTGCCGATCCTGCGCAAGGTGAGGGCGGGCTACCTGCCTGCGGATGGCGCTCCGGCCAGCACCCTGCTGGTCGTCGATGGGCTGTTCCGGCCGGACCTGCTCGTCGAAGTTTCGGTTGAAGCCGTCCTGCCGCAAGGGCAGGGCGCCGCGCACTGACGATCCGTTCCGGGCGCCGGACGCCGAGGAGGCAGCGTGGCCGTCAATCGCATGGACAACGTCGGCATCGTGGTGGAAGACATCGATGCCGCCATCGATTTCTTCACCGCACTCGGCCTCGGGCTGGAAGGGCGGGCCAGGGTCGAAGGCGAATGGGCCGGGCGCGTCACCGGGCTGGGCATGCAGCGCGTCGAGATCGCCATGATGGTCACGCCCGACGGTCATGGCCGGCTTGAGATCTCGCGGTTCCTCGAACCGGCCGTCGTTGCCGATCACCGCAACGCCCCGGTGAACGCCCTCGGCTACCTGCGCGTCATGTTCGTCGTCGACGATCTCGACGACACGCTCGCGCGGCTCGGCAAGCGCGGCGCGCAGCTCGTCGGCGATGTGGTCCAGTACCAGGACATGTACCGGCTCTGCTACATCCGCGGCCCCGAGGGAATCCTCATCGGCCTGGCGCAACAGCTTGGGCAGCAGGCTTCCCGGGCGAATCCCGTGGAGCGGTGATGGCGGGAATGCCGCCGCGCGCTACACCGCGTTTCCGGCGGCGTGCCCCGACGCCCACGCCCACTGGAAGTTGTAGCCGCCGAGCCAGCCGGTGACATCGACGACTTCGCCGATGAAGTACAACCCCGGCACGCGCTTGGATTGCATCGTGCTGGACGACAGTTCGTCGGTATCGACGCCGCCCAGCGTCACTTCGGCGGTGCGGTAGCCTTCGGTGCCGCTGGCCACCAGCGGCCAGTCGCCGAGAACCTGCGCGATCTCGCGCAGTTGCGGCGCGTTGTATTGCTTCATCGGCAGGTTGCGCAGCCAGTGCTCGCACAGGCGCTGGGCGAAGCGCTTGGGCATGACCTCGCCGAGCATGGTCTTGAGTTCGGCCGCCGGACGTTCGCGCTGCCATTGCTGCAGCGTTTCCAGCGCGTCGCGGCCCGGCAGCAGGTCCAGGCGCAGGTCGTCGCCGGGTTGCCAGTACGAGGAAATCTGCAGGATCGACGGCCCGCTGACGCCGCGGTGCGTGATGAGCAGGGAGTTGTTGAAGCTGGCGCCGTTGCAACGCGCGGTCACCGGCAGCGCGACGCCGCTGAGGTCGGCCAGGCGCTCCTGGTGCTTGCCGCTGAGCGTCAGCGGCACCAGGCCCGCGCGCGTGGGTAGTACGGCGTGGCCGAAGCGGCGCGCCAGTTCGTAGCCGAAACCGCTGGCGCCCATGCTCGGTATCGACAGCCCGCCGCTCGCGACCACCAATGCCGGCGCGGAGAAATTGCCGTGGCCGGTGTGCAGGCGGAACCGGGCTTCGTCGCTGTCGCCGTCGTTGACGCGTTCGATGCTGCAACCGGTCTCGATCCGCACGCCGGCGGCGTGGCATTCGTCCAGCAGCATCTTCACGATCAGCTTGGACGAGTCGTCGCAGAACAACTGGCCCAGTTCCTTCTCGTGGTAGGCGATGCGATGGCGTTCGACCATCTCGATGAAATGCCACGGCGTGTAGCGCGCCAGCGCCGATTTGCAGAAATGCGGATTGGCCGACAGGTAGTTGGCGGGCGTGGTGCCGGTGTTGGTGAAATTGCAGCGGCCACCGCCGGACATCAGGATCTTCTTGCCGACGCGGTTGGCGTGTTCGACGACCAGCACGCGCCTGCCGCGCTGGCCGGCGGTCAGCGCGCACATCAGCCCGGCAGCGCCGCCGCCGACGATGATGACGTCGAAATGCCCGCCCATGCCGGTTCCGCGATCAGGCCGCCTGCGCAGCCGACGCCATGCGCGTGCGTGGGGCGATAGTGATCGTGGTTCCAGCGTCGCCCATCAGCTGCAGTTCGCCATCCTCGATCAGCGCGGAGAAACGCATGCTGCGTTCGATGATCGCGGCCAGTTCTTCCACCACCGCGGCATCGATGTCGATCACGGTCAGGTTGTCCAGCCGCGACAGCGCGGCCGCGTTCTTGTCCCACCACAGGTCGGAAGCGCGGCCGCCGTAGTTGACCACGACGACCTGGCGCGCGCGTCCGCACGCCTTGCGGATGCGCGATTCGTCGGGCTGGCCCAGGTCGATCCACTGTTCGATCTGCCCGGTGTAGTCGCGACGCCACAGGTCGGGTTCGTCGTCGGTGCTCAGGCCCTTGCCGAATTCCAGGCGTTCGTCGGCGAACAGCGCGAAGGCGACCAGCCGCACCATCAGCCGCTGGTCGGTCTCCGACGGGTGCTGGGCAAGGACGAGGGGGTAGGTCGCGTAGTGGTGCCGGTCCAGGTCGCTGAGCTGCAGCTCGGCCTTGACCACGGTCGCCTTGAGCGCCATGTGCGGGATGCCTTGGGCGAGAACGGAGGCGGCATTCTAGGCGCTTGCCGCAAACCCGGCCAGAAAGCGCGAGCGAGGTTCTGGCGGGTGCCGGCGGGGCAAAGCGGGCGGCGCGCCGTGCCCGGAGGCCGGAAAATGGACAAAATTTGTCCATCCGCCGCCCGAATAAGCCCGAGCGCCACCCAAATAAGCCGGCGTTCCGCACGAATCGGGCGGCGCTCCGGCTTATTTGCCCCGAACGCCGCCCGAAAAGGCCCGACGACGGGCAAAAAAGGCCCGCGCTCCGACCAAATAAGGCGGAACGCCGGCCTATTTGGGTGGCGCGTGGCCAAATTTTGTCCAAATGGAACAGGTGCCCGGCGTCGACCTGGCCGGAATCTCCCTCCCCCCTTGTGGGGGGAGGGTGGGCGCGTCGTTATGGCCCAGCCAGCGCGCGCCGGACCGCTTCGCCTTTGTCTGTAGGGACAATTTGAACGAACTCTCCATCAGCTGTCTTGATCGTTGATACCTTGGCGTACCCAGCTCTCTCAAGTTCTTTGACGTTGTATAGGGTGCCATCAAATTGAAGAGCTTCTTTTAACAAGTAGGTGCCTGGATCCGCATCGAACAGGAATGCCAGCGCCCGTAAGCTGATACCAAGTGATGACTTGGACTGACTGTCGAGAGTTTTGGCCGCAGTTGCCGGATTTGGTCGGCTTGGCTCCGCCGCCGAGGCTGCGGCGGAGAGAAGCAGAAGTCCAATTACACAAAGCGCCTTGAAGTTTGTCATGGGCCCTAACGCCTGATTAAGCAGGTTCGGCTTGAATGATTGGTCATGCGGCAGCGCCCGAAGAAGGCCGGGCCTTGTGCTCCCCATTACTGCCACCGTGGGCCGAGGATGCCACAAGTCAGGCGGTACGGTTTGCCCACGGTCAGGTAACGATCGACGCCGGGCTTACGGTGATCCGGTAGTGCAGTTCCACGAAACCGGTGCCGATCTGTCGGGCCGAAACCAGCGTCATCGGCGGACTGGTGAGCCTGCGGGGAAACAGCGGCTTGCCCTTGCCCAGGGTCACGGAGCCTACCTGGACGATGATTTCGTCCAGCAGACCGGCATCGTGGAATTGCCCGGCCAGATCGCCGCCACCGACGATCCAGATGTTCTTGCCTGCGGCGGCTTCGCGCATGGCCGCGTGGACCGGTTGAACGTCGCCGCGCACGAAAGTCAGGTCCGCGCCCGGGATCGCCGGCAGGTCGCGCGATGAGAAGATCCACGCGGGTTGCGCGTAGGGCCATGCAGGTCCGGTTTCGGCCGCGACCGCCTGCACGCGGCGCAGTATCCACTCGTACGTGGAAGAACCCATCGCCAACGCGCCAACTTCGGTGATGAAGCCCGGAAAGCTGGTGTCGCCGATGTCGCCAAGCGGGGACAGCCAGTCGAGCGAGTTGTCTTCCGTTGCGATGAATCCATCCAGGCTGGTTGCGGTGAAGTACTGGGTCTTCATGGGACTCTCCCGTGTGCAGGCGGATGGCGGAAGTCCAGTCTAGGGCCCGGTCGAGGCAGAGGGACCCTTGAGCTCGATCGTGTTGCCGTCGGGGTCCTGGAAGTAGAGCGACAGGCCATTGCCTTCGGCACCGAAATTGACCCCGGCGCTACCCAGCGGCACAACGCCGTGCTTGCCCAGGTGCGCGACCAGTTCGGCCTCGTTGAAGGGCTCGATGCGCAGGCACAGGTGATCGACGTTCCTCGCTTCCTTGCCGGCCGCCGCACCGCCGCGCGATCCGAGCATCCCGTCCACGCTGACAAGATCGATCATCGAAGCGCCGGCCCGCAAATGGATAAGTCCCAGGTCATCGCGCCGCCTGGCGACCTCGCATCCGAGGACGGTGCGATAGAACTCGATGCTTCGGTCCAGGTCGCGGACGCGGAAGACGACGTGGTCGATGCGTTGTACGGAGAAGGGCATTGGCATTGCGGATTCCGTGTGGCCCATGCGGGCTTCAGTAGATCGATCGGAAAAGCCGGGTCGATTCTATTGCTTCCCCGGTCATTGGTGCGTGCTGTACGTCGCCCACTCCCGGGCCCACGCCACTGAGACGACCACATGGGCAAGGGTTTATGCTCCCGTGGGGGGAAGCGGAAGATGCCGGATGGACGGCAGATGCTGGCCAACGAAGGAGCGCACATGAGTTTCAAATCCCATTGCAGGTATCCGTGGGCTCGCCTGGCGCTGGGCGCCATGCCTTGCCTGATCCTGTCGGCCTGCGTCTCCAGCCCGGGGCCCGAAGTTCAAGGGACCGGGCGCTGTGACGACAGCGGTCTCGGCTGGGCGGTCGGCCAGCCTGCCGACGTTGCCAACATGAAGCGCCTGTCGCGGGAGAGTGGTGCTGGACTCGTGAACCCGGTAGGTCGCGACAGCATTCTTCGGCAGGATCAACGCACTGACCGCCTTCGCGTCTACATCGACGGGGCAAACATCATCCAGGCTGCACGCTGCGAGTAGTTCCGGCATGGGACGCAGGTCGGGATGAAGCGTGGCGTGATCTCGGAATGCGCGTGGCCTGCCTGAAGCGCTGGACGGCCCGGGACACGCTTCGAGTGGCAGCCGTCAGTCCGCCAGCAGGCGCGCCATGTCCTCGTCCTTCTCCTGCCACAGGCCGTTCATCCATTGCTGGAAACGCGCGCGGAACGCGCGGTCGTTCTGGTAGTCGCCCTGCAGGAACTCGTCGGGGATCGGGCGTTGGCGTACGTGCACCCGGACCTCGGGAATGCGGTCGGCCAGCAAGTCGATCATCGAGGGACTGCCGGCGGGGTAGGCGATGGTCACGTCCAGGATCGCGTGCAGGCCCTGGCCCATCGCGTCCAGCACGAACGCCACGCCGCCGGACTTCGGCTTGAGCAGGTGTCGGAAGGGCGAACTTTGGGTCGCGTGCTTGGCGGGCGTGAAGCGCGTGCCCTCCACGAAATTCATGATCGAGATCGGGATCGCGCGGAATTTTTCGCAGGCGCGGCGGGTGGTTTCGATGTCGCGCTTTGCCAGCTCCGGGTTGCGCTTGACCTGCCTGGGCGTGTAGCGGCCCATGAACGGAAAATCCAGCGCCCACCACGCCAGTCCCAGCAGCGGCACCCAGAACAATTGTCGCTTCAGGAAGAAGCGCAGCAGCGGGATGCGGCGGTTGAACGCCTTCTGCAACACCACGATGTCCACCCAGCTCTGGTGGTTGGCCAGCACCAGATAGTGGCCGTCGGCCCGCAGCGGCGCGTCTTGCTGCAGGTGGACGCGGGTACGGGTGAATCGGTCGATCATCCAATTGTTCGCCCCGATCCAGCTTTCGGCCAGGCCGGTGAGCAGGGGATTGCTGGCCAGCCGCAGCTTGTCGAACGGCAGCAGCGCCTTTACCAGCGTGATCAACAACAGCGGCACCACATGCAGCACGGTGCTTGCCGCGATCAGCAGGGGTATCAGGACCAGGCGCAGGGGGAGCATGGCAACGCGGAGCTTCGGGAGGTTGCCTATTGTCCCGGGGAAACCCGGGCGCGTCACCCTGCCTGGACGCCGGGGGGCATTTCGTTCCATCCCGGTCTGCCGCGCTAAAGGCCAGGAGTGGTCGTTCGATGACACTCGAACGGCACTTCGAGACGCCGCCTGATTTACGACGGCAATCTCGACTGTAACCGCATCAGAGCCCCATCTAGTCGCGCATGAGTGCGAGGTGCTGGTTGTCATCCATCTGCTTGCGGGCCGCGATGATCTGCCTGGCATCCATCCTCACCGGCGATCCATGAGCACCGGCAGCTCCGCTCGGGGCGGATAGCGCGAGTCAGTCGGCGCTTCGCGCCTCGATCAACCCTGCGCCGGGGCCGACGCCCAGGCGGGCCACGCCCGCCATGAATTCGGCATAGGTCTGCCCGGATTCGACGCCCCGCCACATCTTCTGCGCCAGTAGCCCGAGCGTGGGCTCGAGCAGCCGGTGCACCTCGCGCCACCCGTAGCCGTTTCCGGGAGCGGAACAGTCGAGGCCGAAGGGGGCCGCGCAGTCGTTCCAGAGCGACGATATCGCGCCGTCCAGCAACGGGTGCCGCGCCGGCATGTCGTCCCCGTTGCCGAAGACGTGGGGTTCCCACTCGTTGAAGAGCTTCTCGCCCTCCAGCCCGCGGCCGTGGTAGTAGTCCGCCATCGGCACGAGGTAGAGCCAGCTGTCGATGGCGTTGATGGTGTGGTAGCCCTCGCGCAGGGACTGGGATCCGGGGAACCAGTCCTTCGAGAAGGCCTCGATGAGCACGTCCTTGTCGTAACCGGCGCTGGTGCCGGACATCCAGGCGAACGAGCCCCAGGCCGCGGGCTGTTTGCCCAGTTCGCGGATATGGGCGGCCATGCGGTTGAAGTAGTTCCTGTAGTCGGCGGCGAGTTCCTTCGGATACTCGTCGGCACCCATGTGCACGACCGGGCCCCTGAACCACGGCACGAATTCGTCGTAGACCGACGCCATGAACGTGGTGGTCGCGGGTTTGGACAAATCCAGATGATCGGAGTTGCCGCCGTCCAGCCCGAGTCCGGGCTTGAATGCGATGAACGCCCGCGCATGCGCGGGGGCATCGATCTCCGGGACGATGGTGACGAAATGATCCGCGGCGACCTGTTCCAGTTCGTCCCACTCGGCCCGCGTGTAAGCACCATCGGCGGCGGCCAGTCCCGCGAACGCCGGATTGTCGCTGGCCAGCCGGAATGCGGCGTAAGCCTTCGACCAGTCGCCGCCCGGGGCCTTGATCTGGTTGTCGTTGAGGTGCAGCTGGAAGGTATTCAACTTGAACCAGCTCATGTGGCGGACGTAGTCGAGCACGAACTGCTCGCCGAACCACTGGCGGCCGACATCCAGCAGGAAGCCGCGTGTCCTGTAGTTCGGCCAGTCGGCCGCGGTGCCGGCCGGAAGCGCGCCGCGCACCAGCTTGCCGTCCGCGCCGGCTTGCGCGGCCAGCATCTGCAGCAGGCTGCGCGTGCCCCAGAACACCGCCTTCGGCGTGCGTGCGCTGATCGTCGCCTTGTCGGAGACCTCGAGCACGTAGCCTTCGTCGCGGGTTAGTGCCGTGTCGGGCCCTACCGCCAGCGCCGCATCCAGATCGAGCACGATGTCGCCGGCGGCCGGCGCGCCGGAGTGCACGGCGACGCGCCAGCCGCAGAGGTCGCGGAGATCGGCCTGCAACTGTTCCGCGACGCCGCGCAGCGCCCCGGCGTCGGCCGCATCCAGCACGATCCGCGAAGCCGGCCCCAGTTGCGCCCGGCCGTGCCCGCCGTTCCATTCCTGCAGTGCCGGCACCACGAACGGCTTGCCGTTGGGCGCATCCCTGCCGCGGGCTTTCGGCAGTGCCGCGCACCCGGACGCGAGCGCCGCCAGGGTCGCGCAGAAAAGGAAGGCCGCGATGCGGGAAGATGGCGAGGCAACGCGCTTCATCGGGCGGACATCGAATACGGCCGTTGCGACGGATCCGTCGCCCACGCCTTGTCCGGTTCCGCCTGCATCGTGAAGCGCAGCTCGCCGCCGGCCATGATTTCCGCGTGGGTCAGGTAGGCGCGCTCCAGCGGCTTGCCGTTGAGCGTGGCGTTGCCGATGTAGCCGTGCGCATCGTCGAGGCCTTCGGCGACGATGGCGAAGCGCTTGCCGTTGGGCAGGTCCAGCGTGGCGCGCGGCAGGAACGGGCGGCCGATGATGTATTCGTTGCTGCCCGGCGCGACCGGGTAGAAACCCAGTGCGGTGAACACGTACCAGGCCGACATCTGGCCGAGGTCGTCGTTGCCCGCCAGGCCGTCGGGGCGCGCGGCGTATTGCGTGTCCATGATCTGCCTCAGTCGCGCCTGCGTGCGCCATGGCTGGCCGGCATGGGCGTAGAGATAGGCGACGTGGTGGCTGGGCTCGTTGCCGTGCGCGTACCAGCCGATCAGGCCGGTGATGTCTTCCATGTGCTCGAACACCTTCGGATCGACCTTCGCGTCGAAGACCTGGTCCAGCTTGTCCAGCAGCCGGTCGGCGCCGCCGTGCGCGGCGGCCAGCCCGGCCACGTCCTGCGGCACGTACCACGAGTACTGCCAGGCGTTGCCTTCGGTGTAATCGGTGCCGTAGCCGCTGGCGGTGGGGTCGAACGGTTCGCGGAAACCGCCGTCGCGCCTGCGCGCGCGCATGAAGCCGGTGGCAGGATCGAAGGCATGCTTCCAGTTCGCCGCCCGCTTGCCGAATTCGGCGGCGATGTCCTTCCTGCCCATCGCCTGCGCCATGCGGAAGATGGTCCAGTCGTCGAAGGCGTATTCCAGCGTCTTGCTGGCCGCTTCGCCCTCCTCGTCGATCGGCACGTAGCCGAGCTCGCGGTACTGGGCGATGCCGTCGTAGGGGCCGTAGTCGGCGCTGGCGACCATCGCCCGCAGCGCCTCGTCGGCGTCGTAGCCGCGGATGCCCTTCATGTACGCGTCGGCGATCACCGGCACCGCGTGGTAGCCGATCATGCACCACGTTTCCAGGCCGTGGAACGCCCACACCGGCAGCACGCCGTACGCGCTTTCGCGGCGCGCGGCCAGCATCGAATTGACGATGTCGTTGGTGCGCTGCGGCGGCTGCAGCAGGGTCATCAGCGGATGCAGCGCGCGATAGGTGTCCCACAGCGAGAAGGTCGAGTAATTCGTCCAGCCTTTCGCCTGGTGCACGGCGTTGTCCGGGCTGCGGTAGCGGCCGTCGCTGTCCATGAACAGGGTGGGGCCGAGCATCGTGTGGTAGAGCGCGGTGTAGAAGCGCTTGCGCTGCGCTTCGTCGCCTTGTGCGTCGATCGCGCCCAGCGCGTCGCTCCATTGCCGCTTCGCCGCGTTGCGAATGCCGTCGAAGTCCCAGCCAGGCACTTCCGCATCGAGGTTGGCGATGGCGTTCTCCTCGCTGACCGGCGAAATCGCCACCTTCACCAGCAATTGCCTGCCGGTCGCCGAGTCGAAGTCGAACGCGGCGACCAGTTGCCGGCCTTCGATTTGCGCGCGTCGATGCGGATCCTTTTCGCCCGGCGGCGGGAAGCCCCGGTAGGCCACGTCCTGTTCGGTGTCGTGCAGCTGCCTGCCGCTGATCGGCTGCGAGAAGCGCATGGCGAAAAACAACTGCCGCCCCGGCGCCCAGCCGCGGGTTTCGCGGAAGCCGGTGACGGTGCCGTCGTCGCGCACGCGCAGGCGCGACCACAGCACCTTGCCCGGGTAGTCGTACATGCTGGTGCGCAGGTCGACGACGACGTGCGCCGGCTTGCCGGTGGGGAAGGCGTAGCGGTGCAGGCCGACCCGCGCACTGGCGGACAGTTCGGCGCGCACGCCGGAATCGTCCAGCGTCACCGCGTAGTAGCCGGGTTGCGCGGTCTCGGTTTCGTGGCGGAAGCGCGAGGTATAGCCGCTGCCCGGCTTGCCCACGTCGCCGCGCTCCAGCTTCACCGCGCCGGTGGTCGGCATCACCAGTACGTCGCCCAGGTCCGAGTGCCCGGTGCCGGAGAAATGCGTGTGCGAGAAGCCGACGATGGTGCGGTCGTCATAACGGTAGCCGGCGGCCCAGCCGTAGCCTTCCTTGCGCGACCTGATCTGCGTGTCCGGCGACAGCTGGACCATGCCGTAGGGCACGGTGGCGCCGGGGAAGGTGTGGCCTTCGCCGCCGGTGCCGATGAACGGATCGACCGCCGCGTAGGCCGCGTCGCCGGGGCTGGCGGCGCGGGCCTGGGGCAGCGCCGCGAAGGCGAGCAGGGCCAGGCTCCCCCAGTTCCTGAATGACGACTTCGTCCGGGGCGGGGTCATGCGCGCTTCTCCATGGCGGGGGAAGGCGGAAACCTAACACGAGTGCCGCCGTCCGCCGCCGGGCCGGGCGCGTCGCCGCGGGGCATGACTTTTGGGGGTGCTCCGCCGCGCCCGTTCGCGCGACCATCGCCCATTGGCCCGCGCAGGCGGGCCTTCCTTTGCCTGCCATCCCAAGGACTCACGATGCGTCGTCCGCTCGCTACCGCCCTCGCCCTGGCCATTGCCAGCAGCCTGTCCGCCGTTCCCGCGGCTTTTGCCGCCGATGCCGCGCCCGCCGCCCGCGCGCCGGTCACCACCCAGTTGCCGCGCAGCGTGAAGCCCTCGCACTATGCGATCCGCATCACCCCGCACGCCGAGACGATGGACTACGACGCCCACGTCGACATCGGCATCGACGTGCTGGAAGCCACCTCGTCGATCACCCTGAACCAGCTCGACATGAGCTTCTCCAACGCCGTGCTGGTGCAGGGCAAGAAGAAGCTGGCGGCCAAGGTCGCCGTCGACAACGAGGCGCAGACCGCCACCTTCGCTTTCGACAAGCCGTTGAAGCCGGGCAGCTACGTGCTCTCGACCGACTACGCCGGCAAGATCGGCACCCAGGCCAACGGCATCTTCGCGCTCGACTACGCCACGCCGGCCGGCAAGAAGCGCGCGCTGTACACGCAGTTCGAGAACTCCGATTTCCGCCGCTTCGCGCCGTCGTGGGACGAGCCGTACTACAAGGCCACCTTCGACCTGACCGCGACCGTGCCGGCCGCGCAGATGGCGGTCAGCAACATGCCGGTCAAGGCGCGCAAGGAACTGGGCAACGGCCTGGCCGAAGTGACCTTCGGCACCTCGCCGAAGATGTCCACCTACCTGCTGTTCTTCAGCGTCGGCGAATTCGAGCGCGCCACCACCAAGACGAAGGACGGCGTGGAGATTGGCGTGATCGCGCAGACCGGCAAGGTCGACCAGGCCGCGTACGCGCTGGAAGCCGGCAAGGTGGTGCTGGAGGAATACAACGACTACTTCGGCGTGCCGTTCCCGCTGCCGAAGCTGGACAACATCGCCGCGCCGGGCCGCAGCCAGTTCTTCAGCGCGATGGAGAACTGGGGTGCGATCTTCACCTTCGAGGGCTCGCTGCTGTTCGACCCGGCCATTTCCACCATCGGCGACAAGCAGCGCATCTTCGGCACCGACGCGCACGAGATCGCCCACCAGTGGTTCGGCGACCTGGTGACCATGCAGTGGTGGGACGACCTGTGGCTCAACGAAGGCTTCGCCACCTGGATGGCCGGCCGCACCACCCGCAAGCTGCACCCGGAATGGGACATCGACGGCGTCGACCCGGCGATGACCAGCCGCAGCGCGATGGGCCAGGACGCCATCGCCACCACCCATCCGGTGGTGCAGCACGTGGAAACCGTCGAGCAGGCCAGCCAGGCCTTCGACGGCATCACCTACCAGAAGGGCGCCGCGGTGATCTCGATGCTCGAGGACTACATCGGCGCCGATGCCTGGCGCGAAGGCGTGCGCAGCTACATCAAGAAGCACGCTTACTCGAACACCGCCACCGACGACCTGTGGGCGGAGATGGAGCAGGTGGCGCCGGGCAAGCAGTTCGCCACCGTGGCGCACGAGTTCACCCTGCAGCCGGGCGTTCCGCTGATCAAGGCGAGCGCGCGCTGCGACGACCACAAGACCGTCGTCGAACTGGAGCAGGGCGAATTCACCGTCGACCGCCCGGACAAGCAGCCGTTGCGCTGGCACGTGCCGGTCGCGGTGCAGGCCGTCGGCGGCCAGCCGGTCAAGGTGCTGGTCGACGGCAATGCCAGCATCGAGCTGCCGGGCTGCGGCGCGCCGGTGCTGGTCAACGCCGGGCAGAAGGGCTATTTCCGCACGCTGTATTCGCCGGAGCAGTTCCAGGCGCTGAGCGCGAATTTCGACCAGCTCGCTCCGGTCGACCAGCTCGGCGTGATGATGGACGTCGGCGCGCTGTCGAGCGTCGGCCTGCAGCCGGTCGCCGACGCGCTCGACCTGACCAAGGGCGTGTCGCTGGACGCTTCGCCGGACGTCTGGTCGGTCGTGGCCGGCACGCTCGGCGGCATGGTCGGCGTGTACGGCGACGACGAGAAGGCCGCGGCGCCGGCCAAGCGCTACGCGCGGTCGCGGCTGTCGCCGCTGCTGCAGAAGCTGGGTTGGGAGAACAAGCCGGACGATTCGGCCGCCATCAAGCAGTTGCGTACGCGCCTGATCGCGCAGCTGAGCGGCTTGGGCGACGAGAAGGTGCTGGCCGAGGCGCGCCGCCGCTTCGCCGCTTCCGAGACCGACCCGTCCGCGCTGCCGGCCGAACTGCGCCGCACCGTGCTCGGCATCGTCGCGCGCAACGCCGACGCCGCCACCTGGGACAAGCTGCACGCGATGGCGCAGAAGGAAACCTCGTCGATGATCCGCGACCAGTACTACCAGTTGCTGGCCGCGGCGAAGGACAAGGCCCTGGCGCAGAAGGCGCTGGACATGGCGTTGACCGGCGAGCCGGGCGCGACCAACAGCGCGGCGATGATCGGCATGGTGTCCCGCGAGAACCCGGACATGGCCTTCGACTTCGCGCTGGCGCACCGCGAGCAGGTGGACGAGCTGGTCGATTCGACGTCGCGCTCGCGCTACTACCCGCGCCTGGGCGCGGGATCGGACGACATCAAGATGGTCGACAAGCTGAAGGACTACGCCGACAAGTACATCGCGCCGACCTCGCGCCGCGACACCGAATCGGCGATCGCCGGCATCCAGACGCGGATCAAGCTCAACGCCGCCCGCCGCCCGCAGATCGATGCGTGGTTGAAGAAGAACGCGAAGTAGGCGCGTCGCTCCCTGGCCCGAAAGACGAACCCGCCGGCAGGCGGGTTCGTTTTGTCCGGCACGGAATCGTCAGCCGATTTCGACGGGATCGTGGATCGTCCAGATGACGGAAATGATCTTCCAGCCCTCCTCGGTGCGGACCAGCTGCCACATTTCGCGGCCCCAGTTGGTCTGCTTGCCGTTGGAGAGGAATTCGTAGTCGAAGGCGACCGAACCGATCTCGCCGTCGGTGTCGACGCGGACGTCCTTGAAGACTTCCTCGCTGGTGTTCTTGCCGGAGACGATGGAGTCGATGAAGGTCAGGTAATTGACCTCGGGCAGGTGGCGCGTCTTGCGGGCCTCCGGCTTGGTTTTCCGGAATCGCGCGATGCGCGCGTCGTCGTTCGAGAATTGCCAGACGACTTGCTCCGGCTTTTCGGAGAAGAACAAGGCCACGAAAGTCGCCTTGTCGCGGTTGATGATCGACGTGCGGAACTTCTCCACCACGTCCCGGATCGCGGCCACGTCCTTCGGGTTGTTCTGTTCGGCGTGAGCGGCAAGGGGTGACGCCAACACGATCGACGCGATGAGGGCAATGCGTTTGAGGTGCATCCGGGATCCGTTCGCTGGGTTTCTGGATTGCCTAGTGTCGCGGGGAAGCCGGGCAAAAGGAAACCCCGCTTGCGCGGGGCATTTTTGCTTTTCCTTCTCCCTTCGGGAGAAGGGCCTGCCCCCGCGGAGGCAGGGGGTGCCCCGATGGGGCAGGTGAGGGTTCGGCGGAAGTCGCGACGCCAGCATGCCGGTAGCCATTCGGCGGGTGGTGCTTCGCCCGCGGATGAAACGTCGCGAGTGCGGGTAATGTCGCTTCGCCGTACCCTCGCCTAACCCCTCCCCCGAGGGGAGGGGGGCTTGAGGCGTTTCTCAGGCCTCGGTTTCTTCCTTGTACGCATCCACCGGGATGCAGGCGCAGAACACGTTCTTGTCGCCGTAGACGTTGTCGACGCGCGCGACCGGCGGCCAGTACTTGTTCTGCTTCAGCGACGGCAGCGGGAACGCGGCCAGTTCGCGCGGGTAGCCGTGCGTCCACTCGCTGGCCGAAACGACCGCCGCGGTGTGCGGCGCATGCTTCAGCGGGTTGTCGGCGCGGTCCAGGCGGCCGTCCTCGATCGCGCGGATCTCGTCGCGGATCTGGATCATCGCGTCGATGAAGCGGTCCAGTTCGTGCTTGGATTCGCTTTCGGTCGGCTCGACCATCAGCGTGCCGGCGACCGGGAAGCTCAGCGTCGGCGCGTGGAAGCCGAAGTCGACCAGGCGCTTGGCCACGTCCTCGGCGGTGATGCCGGTGGCTTTCTCCAGCGGACGCAGGTCGAGGATGCATTCGTGCGCGACCAGGCCGTTGCGGCCGGTGTACAGCGTCTCGTAGTGCGGTTCCAGCCGCTTGGCGATGTAGTTGGCGTTGAGCAGCGCGGCCTGGGTGGCCTTGCGCAGGCCGGCCGCGCCCATCAGCGCGATGTACATCCAGCTGATCGGCAGGATCGAGGCCGAGCCGTGCGTCGCCGCGCTGACCATGCCGCCGCCTTCGCCGCCGAACGCCTTCGGCAGGAACGGCGCCAGGTGCGCCTTCACCGCGCACGGGCCGACGCCGGGGCCGCCGCCGCCGTGCGGGATGCAGAAGGTCTTGTGCAGGTTCAGGTGCGACACGTCCGAACCCCACTTGCCCGGCTTGGCCACGCCGACCAGCGCGTTCATGTTGGCGCCGTCGGTGTAGACCTGGCCGCCGTGCCGGTGGACGATGTCGCAGATCGCGACGATGTCTTCCTCGAACACGCCGTGCGTGGACGGGTAGGTGATCATCAGCGCGGCGAGGTTGGCCGAATGCTTCTCGGCGTTCGCGCGCAGGTCTTCGACGTCGACGTTGCCGTTGGCGTCGCACTTGGTCACCACGACCTTCATGCCGGCCATGTGCGCCGATGCCGGATTGGTGCCGTGCGCCGATTCCGGGATCAAGCAGATGTCGCGATGGCCTTCGCCGCGCGACCGGTGGTAGGCGCGGATCGCCAGCAGGCCGGCGTATTCGCCCTGCGCGCCGGAGTTGGGCTGGAAGCTGACCGCGTCGTAGCCGGTGATCTCGACCAGCATCGCTTCCAGCGTCTCGACCAGTTCCTTGTAGCCGCGGGTCTGCGAGGCCGGGGCCAGCGGATGGATGCCGGCGAACTCCGGCCAGGTGACCGGGATCATCTCGGCGGTCGCGTTCAGCTTCATCGTGCACGAGCCCAGCGGGATCATCGTGCGGTCCATCGCCAGGTCCTTGTCGGCCAGTTGGCGCAGGTAGCGCAGCAGTTCGTGCTCGCTGTGGTGGGTGTTGAAGATCGGATGCTGCAGGAACTGCGACGTGCGCACCAGGCCGGCGGGCAGGGCGTCGGCGGTGGCGGCATCGAGCGCGTCGATGTCGTCGATGCCGACGCCAAAGATCCTGGCGATCGCGACCACGTCGTGGCGGGTGGTGGTCTCGTCCAGGCTGATGCCGACGCTGTCCGGGCCGATCTTGCGCAGGTTGATCCGGTCGTGGCTGGCGTACAGGTGGATTTCGTCGGCGTTGACGCCATCGACGCGCAGCGTGTCGAAGAAGGCGTCGCCGACCCGCAGGCCGGCGCCACGCAGTGCGGCGGCCAGGATCGCGGTGTAGCGGTGCACGCGGCGGGCGATGCGGGTCAGGCCCTCGGGACCGTGGTAGACCGCGTACATCGAGGCCATCACCGCCAGCAGCACTTGCGCGGTGCAGATGTTCGAGGTCGCCTTCTCGCGGCGGATGTGCTGCTCGCGGGTCTGCAGCGTGAGGCGGTAGGCGGGATTGCCCTCGGCGTCGACCGAGACGCCGATCAGGCGGCCCGGCATCGAGCGCTTGTACGCGTCGCGGCACGACATGAACGCGGCGTGCGGGCCGCCGAAGCCGAACGGCACGCCGAAGCGCTGCGAGTTGCCGACCACGATGTCGGCGCCCCATTCGCCGGGCGCGGCGAGCAGGGTCAGCGCGAGCAGGTCGCTGGCCACGGCGAGCAGGCCGCCGCGCGCGTGCACCGCATCGGCCAGCGCCCCGTGGTCGGCGACGTGGCCCCAGGTGTCGGGGTACTGCACCAGCACGCCGAAGGCATCGGCGTCCAGCGCGTCGGCGACCGGGCCGACCTGCAGCTCGATGTCCAGCGGTTCGGCGCGGGTGCGCAGCACCTCCAGGGTCTGCGGATGCACGTGGTCGGCGACGAAGAAGGTGTTCGACTTCGACTTGCATGCGCGCTTGGCCAGGGTCATCGCCTCGGCCGCGGCGCTGGCCTCGTCGAGCAGCGAGGCGTTGGCGATCTCCATGCCGGTCAGGTCGGCGACCATCTGCTGGAAGTTGACCAGCGCCTCCATGCGGCCCTGCGAGATCTCCGCCTGGTACGGCGTGTACGCGGTGTACCAGGCCGGGTTCTCGAGGATGTTGCGCAGGATGACGTTCGGCACGTGGGTGCCGTAGTAGCCCTGGCCGATGAAGCTGCGGAACACGTCGTTCCGGGTGGCGATCGCGCGGATCTTCGCCAGCGCCTCGACTTCCGACAGGCCGGCGGGCAGGTCGAGCGGGGCGGGCGACTTGATCGCGGCGGGAACGATGGCGTCGGTCAGCGCGTCCAGCGAGTCGTAGCCGAGCGCGTGCAGCATCTGCGCGGCTTCGGCATCGTTGGGGCCGATGTGGCGTTCGACGAAGGCTTGGGGGTGTTCGAGGTCGCGCAGGGAGGGCTTGGACATGGGCTGCATCCGGAAGGGGCTGACGGAATCGCGCACGAAACCGCGCGCGGGTGCCCCTCTGTCCTTTTGCCTGAGAGTTTGGAAGCGATGTCGAAACACCGGCTTCGTGCCCCTTCGGCGCCGGCGCGTACTTCAGGGAAGCGGGCCGGTCTCTCCAGAGTGTTGTTGCGATGGTGGTATTCGGCCTGAGCGATTACGGGCGTTTGCGCCTTCGGCAGCGGGGCCGGGGCCCGCGCTTCTCCCACCGGAAATTGCCCCGGCATTATAGCCCGGCCGGTCCCCGGCCCGGCGCCGGATAGAATGGCCCCATGACCACCGAAACCACCGTAGCGCCGCCTGCGGCGCCCGAAGCCCGGGCCGTGCCCGCATCCACCGCCGCCGCCGCGACCGAAGCGGTCGCCGTCGAACCTGCCGCGCCGGCCCCCGCCACCTGGGTCGACTGGCTGCTGGACGCGCTGCGCCACGAGCCGGCGCATGCGCTGACCCTGTTCTACCTGGGCGCGTCGGCGCTGGGCCTGTGGGCCAGCTACTGGTTCTTCGCCAGCTTCGGCATCCCGGTGATGGACTACATGGACCCCAGCGACTACATCACCGTCGGCCTGCGCGATCCGGTCAACCTGCTGATCGTCGCGTTGGCGATGGCGCTGATGCTGTTGCTGAACTTCCACGAGTACGCACGGGAAAAAGGGCAGGCGTATTACGAACGGGTGCGCGGCCACTGGTGGGGACGCCTGCTGCTGGTGTTCCCGTACCGGGAAAAGCGCGGCGGTTTCCTGCAGCGCGTGATGGGTTGGTCGGGGTTTTCGTTCCCGACCGGAATCCTGCTGGGCATGATCTGGGCCACGCTGTGGCTGACGGTGGGTTACGTGCAGCACAAGGCCGAGGACATCCGCAACGGCGGCGGCCACGCGGTGCGCATCACCCTGGCGCATGCCCACGAAGCGCAGCCGGGCACGGCGCGCCTGCTGGGCACCATCGGCGACTTCGTGTTCCTGTACTGGCCCGAGCAGAAGCGCGCGGAAGCGATCGCGATCGAAGCGGTCGGCCGCCTGCAATCGGTGCCGGCCGCGTCCGACCAGGCTGCTCCGCCGGCGACGCGACCGCAGCCATCGCCAGCGGAACCGGCGGAACCAGCGGCGAAACCCGCGCCGGCGGCAGCCAAGGCGGCCGAGCCCACCCCGGCGCATTAGCGGCGCGCCATCCGTGCATGCGTCTTCCCGTGGCCCCGCACCCGATCCGATGAGCCCGGCAAAACCCGCGTCCATGCGCAGGATGGCGCTGCTGCTGGGCGGACTGGCCATGTTCGGCCCGTTCTCCATCGATACGGTGTTCCCGGCGTTCCGGCAGATGGCCGCGCAACTGGGCACCGATGCGGTGGCCATGCAGCAGACCGTCAGCGTCTACCTGCTGACCTACGGGGCGATGAGCGTGGTCCACGGGCCGTTGTCCGACGCCTTGGGCCGGCGCCGGGTGATCCTGGCCGGGCTGGCGGTGTTCGTCGTCGCGTCGGCCGGCTGCGCGTTGTCGCCGAACCTGCCGACGCTGCTGGCGTTCCGCGCGCTGCAAGGCCTGTCGGCCGGGGTCGGCATGATCGTCGGCCGCGCGGCGATCCGCGACCTGTTCGCCGGCGACGATGCGCAGCGGTTGATGAGCCAGGTCTCGATGATCTTCGGCATCGCGCCGGCGGTGGCGCCGGTGATCGGCGGCTGGCTGCTGGGTTGGGGCCAGTGGCCGCTGATCTTCTGGTTCCTGGTCGCGTTCTCGACGCTGCTGTTGGCGGCGGTTGCGCTGTGGCTGCCGGAAACGCACCCCCAAGCCGCGCGGCAGCCGCTGGCGCCGGTACGGATGCTGCGCGACTACGTGGCGATCCTCGGCAACCGGCGTTTCCAGCGCCTGGCCCTGGCCGGTGCGCTGACGTTCGCCGGGATCTTCCTCTATATCGCCTCGGCGCCGGTGCTGGTGATGGACCTGCTGGGGCTGGACGAACGCGGCTTCGCCTGGCTGTTCGTGCCGACCATCGGCGGCATGACCCTGGGCGCGTTCGCGTCCGGGCGCGCGGCCGGGCACATCACCGGCGCCGCGCAATGCCGCGTCGGCTTCGCCTGCTGCGGCACGGCGGCGGCGCTGAACCTGGCTTATTGCGCACTGGCGGCGAAGCTGGCGCTGCCGTGGGCGGTGTTGCCGCTGCTGCTGGCCGGTTTCGGCATGGCCCTGGTGTTCCCGATCCTGGCGCTGGCGGTGCTGGACATGTATCCGCAGCATCGCGGCGCGGCTTCGTCGCTGCAGGCCTTCATCCAGCTCATCCTCAATGCGGTGGTCGCCGGCGCGGTGTCGCCGCTGCTGAGCCATCGCCCGCTGTGGCTGGCGCTGGGCATGGCCGGGTTCTTCCTGCTCGGCTGGGCCTGCTGGCACAGGGAAACGCGCGTGGCGGGCCGCAGCCTGCCCGATTGCCCGCGCGAGGCGGCGGCGCTGGAACCGACCGATTCGCTTTGAATCCCTTCACCTGAATTCGAGAAGCCCATGTCGATCAACTCCAAGGCCCGCCGCGACGCGAAGAAACGCAAGGCGCAGAAGGAACGCAACCAGCGCCTGGCCAATGCGCCCAAGACCGTAGGCCACGCCGAACTGCGCAACCAGGCCGGCGAACTGGTGGCCGGCATCGTCCGCCGCGGCGGGGCGTGGTTCCTGGGCATCGACGGACGCATCGCCGGCAGCAGCGACAGCGCGGCCGAGGTGTTCGCACTGCTGAAGCGCGCCGCGAAAACCTATGAGGCCAACGGCATGCCGGTGCGCATGATTTATTCCGACGAACTGCGCGACACCGCGGTCATCGAAGCCGCGGCGCAAGGGCTGACCCTGGAGCAGTTCGACGCGAAGCTGGAAGAAGAGATGCAGGCGAATGCCGCCGCATCCGCGAACGGGGTCGAATCGGGTCCCGACAGCGGCACGGAGCCACAAGCTTCTTCGTGAAGAACGGAGGCCTGCTTGCGCCGGCCTCCGTTTGCCATCGTCCTCGCGTGGCCTGCTCAGTGAAGCGAGCAATCGCGGAGCTGCGGATCGCCCATTGTTTTGCCGCCGGAAATGCAATCGACGGTGATGCTCTGGCCTTTGTTCAGTGCCGCGGCCGCGCGCACGTCGAGCCCATAGACATCGACATTGCCGATTCCGGGAATGTACGTGCCCTCGATCCAGGTGCCGTTCCCGGCGGAGAGGCGGACAACGGGGTCGTCGGTCATGTCGGAGTCGATACTTTCCACCGTGCCCGTCACCGACAGTGCCTGTCCCTTGTATTTCTGGTCGGCGGCGATTTCGTTCTGCTCGTAGGCTGCGTACAGGTCGTGTGCCGAAATCTGGATGGACTGCACGGCGGGTGGGGGCGGTGTGGTCGGGGGCGCCGTCGCAGCTGCCGGCCGGGGCGGCGCGGCCGGATCGGACGCCTGCGGCTTGTCGTCGGGTCTGAACGCGGCAAGCATGATCAGGCCGAACCAGGCGAACCCGATGATCCGGGCAAGTTTGCTGTGGCCGCCGCGCAGCAGGAACCAGACGAAAACGATGGGCAGCAGGAAGATGCCCAGCCCCAGCAAGAACCCGACTTTGCGGGGTGCCGTGGCGGCTGGCGCGGTTGCATTGGTGTTCATGGTCTATCCCCCGTGGTGAAAGTTGCAGGGATAGATTCGGTTTTGCCCGGCGCGGCGGCAACGCGAAAATTTCTCGGTGGGCGACGGAGCCGGTCAGCGGAACGACGGGGCACGCTCGTCGCGCAACAATGCGTGCACGCGCAGGCCCGGCGCTAGGTCCTGCAGGTGCAAGCGCCCGCCGAGGGCGAGCACGCGGTCGTGCATGCTGGACAGGCCATTGCCGGGGCGCAGGTGGCGGGCGCCGCCGATGCCGTCGTCGCGCACGTCGATGAACACGTACAGGTCGCCGTGGCGGCGGTTGATGCGCAGGCGAATGCTGCAGCGCGTGGCGCGGGCGTGGCGGACGACGTTGGTCACCGCCTCCTGCACCAGCCGGTAGGCGGCGATGCGCTGCGCGCCGCCGAGCAGCGCCAGCAGGCGCGCATCGCCTTCGATGCGGGTCTCGAACTCCAGCCCCGCGTCCTCGGCCAGGTGACGCACGCTGCCGCGCTCGATCGCCGCGTACAGGCCGATTTCGTCGAGCGCCGCGGGGCGCAGCGATTCGAGCACGCGGCCGATGTTCTGGCGCATCGTGCGCGCGATGTCGAACAGGCCGTCGGTCACCGCCTGCCTGCCGGCCGCGACAAGCTCGGGTTCGGCCAGCTTGAGTCGGGTCTGCAGCGCGGTGAGGTTCTGGCCGAATTCGTCGTGCAGTTCGGCGGCCAGGCGGCGGCGTTCGCGTTCCTCGGCCTGCAGGGTGCGTTCGGCGGCGTTGCTGAGCTCGCGCGCGAGGCGGTTGCCGTGGTCCATGGCCGACTGCAGTTCCGCCGCCTGCGAGCGCAGGCTGTCCATGCTGGCGCCGAACAGCAGGCCCATCGCACCGCTGATGGCGATGTACAGCTGCAGGCGGATCGGGTTCGAGGCGCGTATGCCGAAATGGTCCTCGATCGCCACTGCCATGCTGGCTGCCAGCACCGCCAGCGCGGCGCCGCGCCAGCCATGCTGCATGGCGAAGACCACGACCGCGGTCAGCAGCAGCAGGCGCAGCATTTCCGACAGCAGGCTGCCGGGCAGGCGCAGCGACAGGAGCAGGTAGGCCGCCATTGCCGGCAGCAGCCAGCGCAGGGCCGCGCGCAATATCCGCGCCGAGCCCGCGCGCCGCGCCGGCGACGCCAGCCACAGCGCGAACGGCGCCACCAGCATGATGCCGACGAAGCAGCCCATCAGGTTCTTCAGCGCGAACGTCGCCAGCAGTTCGAGCGAGTCTGGGCCGCCGATCGGCACCATGTCGACGACGAGGCCGCTGCGGACGTCGCCGACCATGCCCTCGCTGGCGACATAGGCCAGGTCCTTGGCCGCGACCGCCAGCGCCGCGATCAGCGCGCCGACGTGCAATTGCGCCATCCGTTCCGGCGTGGCCGGGCCGCGCGGCGACAGCCGCACCTGCCGCAGGTACAGCACGCCAGCCGCGATCAGGAACGGCTCGGCCGCGTTGCCCAGCACGAACGGTACCGGACCATGCCAGTAGCGCAGGAATTCGTAGCGCGCGCCGGCCGCGATGCCGACGAGCGCGCCGCCGACCAGCCGGGCCGCGATGGTCGCGGCGAACAGCCACGGCCAACGGCGCACGGGCAGGCACCACATCGCGGTGAACACCGCGCCATCGACGATCAGCCAGTGGAAGAACCCGGCCCGCCCCAGCGCGGCGTGCAGGGCGACAAAGCCCAGCGCGGCCAGCAGCCATTGCCACCAGCGCGCATCGTTCGCAGGCCAGGGCAGGATCTGGGTATCGGAATGGGGCGGCGATGGCATGCGCAGAGGTTAGCAACTGCGCGACCGCACGGGCCCCGACTTTTTCTCACCCGCGGCGGTGGCGGGCTGGCTATAGTGCGGGCATGCGCCGCATCCTGCTGATCGACGACCACGCCATCGTGCGCGAAGGCTTCAAGCGCCTGTTCGAGGGCGCGGAGGACTTCACCGTCGTCGCCGAGGCGACGAGTGCCGACGAAGCGCTGGCGGCGGCGCGCAACCTGCAGCCGGACATCGCCGTGGTCGACCTCAACCTTGGCGGCGGGGGCAGCGGACTGGCGTTGCTCCCGCAACTGGCGGTGGCCGCACCCGCGGCGAAACGGGTCGTGCTGAGCATGCACGACGACCCGGGCCTGGTATTGCGCGCGCTCGACAGCGGTGCGCACGGCTACGTCACCAAGGCGGTCGCCCACGACGAACTGCCGGCCCTGTTGCGGCGACTGGACGAAGGCGGCGTCGTGCTCAGCAGCGACCTGTCCCGGCCCGCCGGCCAGGTGCGACAGGCGTCCAGCCTGACCGAGCGCGAACGGGAAACCCTGCGCGGCCTGCTGTCGGACCGTCCGCCCAAGGCCATCGCCGCGGATCTCGGCATCAGCGACAAGACCCTGTACCGGCATCGCGCCAACCTGATGGAGAAGCTGGGCGCGCGCAGCCAGGGCGATCTGGTGCGGATCGCGCGCGAGCGCGGCCTGCTGCTGGATGCCGGCTAACGGCGCGGCCGGTCCGTGGCGGCGAAAAATTCGCATTGTCGCGCGGCCCGCCGGACGCAATGCTGGCAAGGCCGTCGACCGGGAACGCAGGAGGAGCCATGGCGCAGTGCCAGACATGCCGCACCAGCGGCGCCAACATGAAACGCTGCAAGAAGTGCAACAGCTTCTGGTGCCAGGACTGCGCCACTGCCGGCAGGGGGCCCTATCCCAAACAGTCGGCCGGCAACAAGTGCCCCTATTGCGGAACGTTGAACCAGATCGAACCTTTCAGGTAGCCCGGCGCCGGCCAGGGTCGGTGGCCGGCCGGTAATGCCTGAATCCCGCGGCGGCGGTCGCGGTGCGGGAATGCGAAGGCCGGCTTGCGCCGGCCCTCGTGCATCGCGGGGTTGCGGACGTTTCAGCCCTGCTTGGCCGGCGCCGCCGATTCGGCCTTTGCCGCGGCCGGTTGCGCCTGCCAGCCGCAGGCCTGGCCCTGGTTCTGCTGCTTCAGCCATTCGTCCAGCGGCGCGAAGTATTCCAGCAGCGGCGCGGCGTCGAGCCTGTCGCTGCCGGTGAGTTCCTTCAGCGTGCCCTGCCACGGCTGGCTGGCGCCTTTCTCCAGCATCGCCCAGAACTTCTGGCCCGCGGCCTTGTTGTCGTAGAAGGTGCATTCGTACAGCGGGCCGGTGTAGCCGGCCGCGTCGCACAGGCCCTTGTAGAACTGGAACTGCAGCACGTGCGACAGGAAGTAGCGCAGGTACGGCGTGTTGCCCGGCACGTGGTACTTCGCACCCGGGTCGAAGAATTCCTCGCCGCGCGGCGTCGCCGGGGCCACGCCCTGGTACTTCGCCTTCAGTTCCCACCATGCCTGGTTGTAGTGGTCGGGCTTGATCGAGCCGTCGAACACGCCCCAGCGCCAGTGGTCGATCATCAGGCCGAACGGCAGGAACGCCACCTTCTGCAGCGCCATGCGCATCTGCGCGTTGACCAGCGCTTCCTTGCTCCGCTGCTGCTCGCCGACCAGGCCGACCGACTTCAGGTATTCCGGGGTCATCGCCAGCACGATGGTGTCGCCGATCGCCTCGTGGAAGCCGTCGTTGGCGCCGCCCTGGAAGATCGGCGGCAGCTTGTTGTAGGCCAGGTAGTAATAGACGTGGCCCAGCTCGTGGTAGATGGTGGTGAATTCCTCTTCGGTCGGCTCGATGCACATCTTGGTGCGCACGTCGCCGGCCATGTCGATGTCCCAGGCGCTGGCGTGGCAGACCACGTCGCGGTCCAGCGGCTTGATGAACTGGGTTTTCCGCCAGTAGCTGTCGGGCAGCCTGGGCATGCCCAGCGAGGTGTAGAAATCCTGCGCGCGCTCGGTCATGCGCTTGGCCACGTCGAGCTTGGCGGCGCGCTCGGCCAGGAAGGCCTGTTCGGCGGTCGGATCGGCGCCGGCCTTCTGCAGCTCGCGCTCCAGGTCGGTCTGGTACTGCTTCTGCAGCGAGCCGGTGATGTCGAGGCTGCCGGCGTCCCTGTACGGTTCCAGCAGGTCCCACAGGTTGCTCCAGTCCTGCTGCCACATGTTGCCGGTCAGGTGCGCCGGCAGCAGGCCGCCGTCGACCTCGCCGCGCGCGCCGTACTGCTTGACCAGCTGGGTGCGGGCGTAGCAATGCAACTGCTCGTACAGCGGCTTGACCTGGCCCCACAGGCGGTCGGTCTCGGCGGCGATCTGCGCCGGCGGCATGTCGTAGCCGCTGCGCCACATTTCGCCGGCGTCGGCGTAGCCCATCTCCTTCGCGCCTTCGTTGACCAGTTCGGCGAAGCGGACGTAGTCCTGTTTCATCGGGATCGAAATGGTGTGCCAGCCCTGCCAGGCACCGAGCTGCTTGCCGTAGTCGCGGTTGCTGGCCAGCACCTGCGAGAGTTCGCCGATCTGCCGGCACTTCTTCCCGTCGCCTTCGCCGGTGCAGTAGCTGCCGGAACCGTACATGCCGCCCATGCGCGAGGCGATCTGCGCCAGTTCGGCGAGTTTCTCCGGGTCCTTCGGCGCCGGCATCGCGGTCATCAGCTTCAGCAACTGGATCGCGCGCGCGGTCTCCGGCTTCATCTGCTGGCCTTCGAACCGCCTGGCCTGTTCTATCCAGCCGTTCAGCTGCGCCAGGTAGCGCTCGTTGTACTTGGCTTCCAGCAGTTGGGTGTCGTCGTTGATGTAGGTCGCCGACAGCCATTGCGAGGCGGACAGCTCCGGGTACATCTCGCGCAGCTCGTCGTTGACCCGGGCGACGAACTGGTCGGCGTTCTCGTCTTTCGGCACGGATGGCGTGGCGGCGGATCCGGCGGGTTGTTCGGGCTTCTTGCAGGCGGCGAGCGCGGCCAGGCAGGCGCCCAGGGCGGCGACGGTCAACAGGCGATGGTGGTTCACGAACGGCTCTCGGACAGGTGGTCGGGGACCGGAAACCGCAGGCTAGTGGCCCGCAAGGGGCGGCGCAAGGGCCGGATCGGCGGCAAGTGCTTCGCGGATGCGCTGGCGCAGGCGTTGCGCACGACGCGCGATCTTGCGCCGCAACAGGACCGGGAAGTAGCGCGACAGCGGCAGGAATTCCTTGCCGCCGAGCACCGACTTGGCGTCGACGCAAAACAGGCGTGCGCCGTTTCCTTCCGGAATGACGACGAAGTTGCCGGCGTTGAGGTCGAACAGGGGGATGTGCCGTTGCAGCAGGAAGCGTTCGAACTCATCGACCGCGGCGCACAGCGCATCGGCGGAATGCTCCGGCGCCCCATCGAAAAGCTGCGCGTACAGGCTGCGCGCCGGTTGTCCGTTCGGCAGGCGCGCGCAGCGGCAGCGCAGGGCGCTCCCCCAATGCGTCTGGACGATGCCTTCGCATGCGGCGAAATGCGCTTCGATGCCATCGCCGTGGCGTTGCCGCAGGTGCCGCCATGCGCGCAGTTCCAGCCGGTTCTCGCCGAAATACGGCCAGTACCGGGCCAGGGCGCGGCGCGCGCGCTGGCGCAGGCTGGGGCGACCGCGCGCCTCGGCCGGCAGTTCGAACTTCAGGCAATGCGCCGCGCTGTCCGGATCGAGCGCGCACAGCCGGGTGGCGCCGCGTGCGATGATCCGCAGCCCGCCCCGGCGTAGGTCCTCGTCGAAACGGTTCATCGCCACCAGTGTGCCGCAGCGGGGGGCGATTGTGGGAATTTTGTCGGAACGGCCTGCGGAGCGGCTGCGGGCCGGGGCTACGTCCCCGATCTTCCGGGCCGAATCAGCTGGCCGGCAGGCCGTGCGCCCGCAACCACGCCTTGGCGTCGTCGGCGTCGCGCTCGAACCACGCCCGGGTGGAGCCGAGCCGGAACGAGTAACCCCACGCGTCCATGTCGGCCATCAGCCGTTCGCTGCCGACGCCGGGCAGGCGTCCGGCCAGTACCACCTGCAGGCAGCAGGTGGCGTCTTCCTCGATGTCCGAGTCGCTGGCGTCGGTGTGGACAAGGGCGCGCCGTTCCGGCGGCAGCACGATCAGGTGGCAGGCTTCGTGCAGCAGCGAGTGCACCGGCGTGTCGTCGCGCGCGTAGACGTCGCTGGCGATCACCCCGGCCTCGGGTTCGCCCCAGAAGCTGCCGGGGATCTTCTCGCCGTCGCCGACCCGGTGCAGGCGCAGGCCGAAACCGGCGAGCAGCGCGGCCGCGTCGCCGAAGGCGATATCGCGCACGCGCAGCACCGGCGCGGCGTCGGTGTCGATGACGGTGGCGGGTTCGCTGAAGCGGTGCATGGGAGGGCAGGGAACGGAGCGGTCGCCGCGGTGGCGGTTCCGTGACGGGAAACAGGGCGGGGCGCCCCGCGCTTATGCTGCGAATCGCGGGATCAGTTTTCCGGCAGCGCGACCGAAATGTCGAGCACGTCGTGGCTGCCGTCCTTGATCACGTCCACCCTGACCGCGTCGATGTCGACGTTGACGTACTTCTTTATCACTTCCAGCAGCTCGCGGCGCATCAGCGGCAGGTAGTCGGGGCCGCCGCGCGCCGAGCGCTCCTGCGCGATGATGATCTGCAGGCGGTTCTTCGCGGTCTCCGCGGTGTTCTTCTTGGCCTTGAGGAAATCGAACAGTCCCATGGATCAACCCCCGAACAGCTTGCTGAAGAATCCCTTCTTCTCCAGCGTGATGAAGCGCATCTCGCGCTGTTCGCCGAGCAGGCGCGCCACGGTGTCGTCGTAGGCCTGGCCGGCCTCCGATTCCAGGTCGAGGATCACCGGTTCGCCCTTGTTCGAGGCGTTGAGCACGTCGCCGGATTCGGGGATCACGCCGATCGCCTTCAGTCCCAGCACTTCCTCCACATCCTTGATGCTGAGCATCTCGCCGCCCTCGACCCGCGCCGGGTTGTAGCGGGTCAGCAGCAGGTTGGCCTTCAGCGTCTCGCCGCTCTCGGCCTTGCGGGTCTTGGAATCGAGCAGGCCGAGGATGCGGTCGGAGTCGCGCACGCTGGACACTTCCGGGTTGACCACGACGATCGCCTGGTCGGCGAAGTACATGGCCAGATAGGCGCCCTTCTCGATGCCGGCGGGCGAATCGCAGACGATGAAGTCGAAGCCGTCGTCGGCCAGTTCCTTGAGCACCTTCTCCACGCCTTCCTTGGTCAGCGCGTCCTTGTCGCGGGTCTGCGACGCGGCCAGCACGTACAGCGTGTCGAAGCGCTTGTCCTTGATCAGCGCCTGCTTCAGCGTGGCCTCGCCCTGGGTGACGTTGACGAAGTCGTAAACCACGCGGCGCTCGCAGCCCATGATCAGGTCGAGGTTGCGCAGACCGACGTCGAAGTCGATGACCGCGACCTTCTTGCCGCGCCTGGCCAGGCCGCAGGCGATGCTGGCGCTGGTGGTGGTCTTGCCGACGCCGCCCTTGCCGGACGTGACTACGATGATCTCAGCCAATGTCGTTCTCCTTGGTAGTTATTGTTGAGGAGCGAGCGGAGGGGAGTGAGCGGAAAGCGGCTTTACTCATTCCTCACTCCTCTCCGCCCGCTCCTCGCTCCATCATTCCTGCAACGCGATCTTGAGTTGGTCCTTTTCCAGCCACACCTGCACCGGCTTGCCGCGCAGTTCCTTCGGGATTTCGTCCAGCACCTTGTAGTTGCCGGCGATGGCGACCAGCTCGGCGCGGAAATCGCGGCAGAAGATGCGGGCGTCGGTGTCGCCCTGCGCGCCGGCGAGGGCGCGTCCGCGCAGGGGGCCGTAGACGTGGATCGAACCGTCGGCGATGACCTCGGCGCCGGCGCCGACCGCGGCCAGCACGGTCAGGTCGCGGTTCTCGGCGTAGAGCTGCTGGCCGGAGCGGACCGGGTTCTTGTGGACGAGGCCGGGCTTGCCGGCTGCGGCAGGCGCAACCGGCTTCGGCGCGGGCGCGGGCTCCGGCGCCGCGGCGCGGGCCGGGGCGGGCGCCGGTTCGGCGTCGACGCGCTCGTACTGGGCGCGGAACTTGGCCAGCAGCGGCAGGCCAAGGCGTTCGGCCAGCTGCTCGATTTCCTTGGTGCCGTAGGCCAGCGCGACCGGGATCACCCCGGCGTCGCGCAGGCCGTCGAGCAGGGCCTGCGCGGTGTCGAAGTCGGGCGTCTTCGACAGGCCGCCGAAATCGACGATGACCGCGGCGCGGCCGAACAGCTTCGGCGCGCGCTCGACGCGCTCGCGCATCTCGCGCGCCAGCTGTCCGACGTCGAGGTGGCGGATGCGCAGGTTGGCGATGCCGACCTGGCCGATCTTGAGCTCGCCGGCCTGTTCGTAGCCGCCGGTGGCCGCGGAAGTCGCGCTCATGTGCCGGTCGGCCGTTCGCTGACCGGCAGCGCGCGCCCGCGCGCCCACGGCTGGTCGGGCAGGGCGTCGCCGTAGGTCTCGCGCACCCATGCGTAGCTGCACAGTTCCTTCAGCAGCATGCTGGCGCGCACGCCGGCCTCCGGCATCACGTGCTGGCCGACCTCGCGGAAACCGAAGCTGCCATGGAACAGCAGCGCCGGGTCGGCGCCATGGTCGAGGAACACCTCGCAGGCCAGCAGGGGATAGCGCAGTTCGGCGTAGCTCTGCACGTCGGCGTAGAACGCGCGGCCGACGCCGCCGCCGCGGCGGCGGCTGGCGACGACGATGCGGTCGATGTAGAAGAACTTCGGGTAGCGCTCGCGGAACCAGGCGAAATTGCTGCTGTCGTGGTCCGAGTCGGAGCCGAAACCGAGCAGGAAACCGGCCAGGTTGCCGTCGCGCTCGGCCACGCGGAAGTATTCGGCGGTCTCGTAGAAACGTCGTACCCGGGCGGTGTCCAGAGGCAGGATCGCCAGACCGGCGTTGTTGTTCAGGGCCAGGACGGAATCCAGCTCGTGCTCGCGCACGTCGCGGATGACGATCGACATTCACTTCTCCAGATGGTGCGGGCCGCGGGGCCGGGCGGGATTATCGCATGGCCCCCGGCGCGCGGCGATGATGGATTCTTAACTCGCGGATGGCGGTACGTGGCCGGGCATGACTTCCGGACAGCGTGCGCCGCCGCCGTTCGGCCTAAGATGGCGGCATGTGGTCGCGCCTCAACCATACCCGCCTGCTGCGCGCCGCCGGCCTGTATACCTGGGCCCTGGTGGGGATCCCGATCGTCGGCAACGCGTGGTTCCTGCCGCCGTCCAGCGGTTCCGACGGGCTGGGCATCAACGTGCCGATGGCGCTGGGCACCTACCTGGCCTTCGGCGCCAGCTACTGGCTGGCCACCCGCGGGCTGGGCGAGCGCACCCGCTCGTGGCCGGCGCCGCTCGACCTGCTGCTGCTCGCCGTGCTCACCGCGTCGGCGGTGGCGGTGGGCTTCTACACCCAGACCGGGCTCAGCGGCGTGCTGATGCTGATCGTGGCCGGGGTGTTGCCGTGGCTGCTCGGCCTGCGCCTGGCGGTGGCGTGGCTGGTGCTGGCCTTCGTGGCGCTGGTGCCGGCGTTCATGGCCCTGCCGGACTTCAATTTCTGGGAGGCGGTGTTCCAGTCCACGTTCTATGTCGGTTTCGCCGCGTTCGTGCTGGTCACCGCCTACGTCGCCCGCGAACAGGCCGCGGCGCGCGAGGAGCAGCGTCGCCTCAACGCCGAACTGCGGGCGACCCGCGCGCTGCTGGCCGAAAGCGTGCGGGTCAACGAACGCACCCGCATCTCGCGCGAACTGCACGACCTGCTCGGCCACCACCTGACCGCGCTGAGCCTGAACCTGGAAGTGGCCGGGCACATCACCGAAGGCCGCGCGCAGGAACACGTCAGGCAGGCGCACACGCTGGCGCGGCTGCTGCTGACCGACGTGCGCGAGGCGGTCAGCCAGTTGCGCGAGGGCGACAGCATCGACCTGGCCGCGGCGCTGCTGCCGCTGGCCGAAGGGGTGCCGGCGCTGGACATCCGCATCGAGATCGAGCAGCCGCTGACCCTCGGCGACCCCGAGCGCGCCCACGTGCTGCTGCGCTGCACCCAGGAAATCATCACCAACGCGGTGCGCCACGCCGACGCCCGCCACCTGTGGCTGAAGTGCCGTCGCGACGGCGACCGCATCGTCATCGAGGCGCGCGACGACGGCCGCGGCGCCGAGCGCGTGGTCGCCGGCAACGGCCTGCGCGGCCTGCGCGAACGGTTGCGCCAGCACGGCGGCGACGTGGCCATCGAAACACGCCCCGGCGGCGGCTTCCGCCTGTCGCTGTGGCTGCCGGCCGAGGGCGGCGAAGCATTCCCGCCGATCGCCGCGGAAGAGTCCCGAACCGAAACAACCATCGCCGGAGGCGCCGCATGATCCGAGTCTGCCTGGTCGACGACCAGAACCTGGTGCGGCAGGGTATCCGCTCATTGCTGGCGCTGGACGACGGCATCGAGGTGGTCGCCGAGGCCGCCGACGGCCGCCAGGCGGTCGAGCTGATCCCGCAGGTCAAGCCCGACGTGGTGCTGATGGACATGCGCATGCCGGTGATGTCGGGGCTGGAGGCGCTGCAGTCGCTGGCCCGCGCCGGGCAACTGCCGCCCAGCATCATCCTGACCACCTTCGACGACGACCAGTTGGTGCTGGCCGGGCTCAAGGCCGGGGCCAAGGGCTACCTGCTGAAGGACGTGTCGCTGGAGCAGCTGGTCGGGGCCATCCGCACCGTCGCCGAAGGCGGCTCGCTGGTGCAGCCGGCGGTGACCCAGCGCCTGCTGTCGGGGCTGGAGCACATGCGCAACGACTTCGTCAGCCTGGACCGCCCGGACCCGCTGACCGACCGCGAGACCGAGATCCTGCGGCTGATGGCCAGCGGCTTCTCGAACAAGGAGATCGCCAATTCGCTGGGCGTGGCCGAAGGCACCATCAAGAACCACGTCTCGAACATCCTGTCCAAGCTCGGCGTGCGCGACCGCACGCGGGCGGTGCTCAAGGCTTTCGAACTCCAGCTGGTCTGAGCGACGGGATGGCTGGCCCGCCGCAGCGCGGCGGGCGCCCTTTCGAAGCCGGGGGACAGGGACAGGACGCGGGCCGTCCCGAAGGCGTTCGAACTGCAGCCACTGCGGGTTCCCGGCCCGGCGACGCGCCGGCGCGCGCGGTGGCCGACTTTGGCGCGACTTCCAATTGGTCTGATCCAGGTACGCTCGGGGCGCAGTTGTGAGGATTCCGTTCACGGCCTGCCGGCGAGGATGCGTGGGGGTGGCTGACCGGACCCGCCCGGCCTGTTACGATTCGCGTCTGCCTTTACCTATATCGGCCATGGCACAGGCCCGGAGATTTGCTGAATGACCCGTTTGCTCGAGTTCCTGATCGCGTTGGGGCTGGTATTGGCGCTGTTCCTGGTGGTTGGACTGGTATTGCCGTCCAAGCGCCACCTTGTGGAAAGCGTCGAGACCAACCGCAAGATGACCATCGTCTACGACACGTTGAACAACGTGCGTCGACTCAAGGACTGGAGCCGCCTGCTGCCGAACAATCCGGCGGAACTGTCGTACTCGGGCGGCGATGCCAACCACGCCGGCGTCGGCGCGCGCGTCGATTTCGCCTCCAACACCGTCCCGCAGTGGAAGAAGGGCAGTTGGGAGATCGTCGAGAGCGAGGCCCCGCCGGCGCTCGGCGGCCCGGCCAAGGTGGCCTACGCCATCGTCGACGGCCGCTCCGGCACCGACAAGAAGACCACGTTCGTCCTCGAGCCGACCGGCAAGAACAACCGCAACGTCAAGATCACCCAGAGCTACGACGTCACCTACGGCTTCAACCTGATCGGCCGCTACATGGGCCTGTACCTGGGCAGCCACGTCGGCGACCCGCTGAAGGTCGGCCTGAGCAAGCTGACCAACCTGCTGGCCACGGTGCCGAACTTCGACTACCGCGTCGCGGGCAGCAAGCTGGCCGGCCTGAAGATCGTCGACGTGCCGGCCGAGGACATCCTGTTCGTCAACGCCGGCAACATCGACCGCAACAACGACGCGATCAAGGCCTCGATCAAGCAGAACCAGGAATGGATCAAGCGCGTGATGGAGTCGAACGGCCTCGAGGCCGCCGGCCCGGTGCGCATCGTCACCACCGACTTCGGCACCGAGAAGTACGCGTTCGACGTGGCCCAGCCGGTGCGCAAGCGCGGCGCCGCCAAGCCGGCGGGCGACGCCAAGGACGCCGCCGACAAGGCCGACGAGCAGGCCAAGGACGAAGCCGTCGCCACCGCCTCCTCCGGTGGCCCGCTGAAGGTTTCGACCTCCGGCACCCCGGTCGAGTACCTGCGTACCGAAGCGCACAAGGCCGCCAACGCCACCTACACCGGCTACATGGCCGAGCTGGACGCGGTGCGCAATTCGCTGCGCGCCTGGGCGCTGACCAACGGCTACGAGGTCAGCGAGCGTCCGTACGAATCGTGGAAGAGCGGGGTCGACGGCTCGTTCACCGCCGACGGCCAGTTCGACGTGTACTGGGCGATCAAGCAGAGGTAATTGCGACTGCGCCCACAATACGCAGCATCCGCCGAAGCGCCGCATCTTGCGGCGCTTCGCGTATCCGGCTAAATAATCGCCGACCGGCTGGAAGCCGACCACTCGCGAGGCTCCACCGATGTTCTACGACCGCCGCCAGCGCAAACCTTCCGTCACCGCCTGCCTCGGCGGCCTGCTGGCCGCCGCCGCCGTCGCGCTGGCCGCCTATGCGGCGCACGGCCAGGTCGACGCGCTCGGGCAGTCGCGGCTGCAGTCCGCGGCGCTGTACGCCTTCGGCCACGGCATCGCCTTGACCGCGCTGACCGCCGGCACCACCCGGCGCATGGGTCGTACCGGCCTGTACCTGCTGCTGCTGGGCACGCTGCTGTTCTCCGGCAGCCTGGCCCTGAGCGTGCTGGCCGACGTCAGCGGCAAGTTCGCGCCGGTCGGCGGCATCGCGCTGATCCTCGGCTGGGTGGTGTGGGCGATCGACGCGGTCCGGCGCTGACGCGCAAGCGCAAGCCTCGGATATGCCAACGCCACAAGGCCTCGGTTAGCATGCCGGCATGCCAAGACATGCCCGCGGCTTCGACACCGAAGCGGCCTACGACCACCTGACGAAGCGCGACCGCAAGCTGGGCGCGTGGATGAAGCGGATCGGCTACATCGAGGCCGAGCCGCGCTGGCGCAAGGCCTTCGATCCGGTCGACGCGCTGGCCCGTGCGATCCTGTTCCAGCAACTCAGCGGCAAGGCCGCCTCGACGATCGTCGGGCGGGTCGAAGCGGCGATCGGCAGCACGCGCCTGCATTTCGACACGCTGGGCCGCATCGACGATGCCGGCCTGCGCGCCTGCGGCGTGTCCGGCAACAAGACCCTGGCGCTGCGCGACCTGGCCGCGCGCGAGCGGCGCGGCGGCATCCCCACGCTGCGGCAGATGGCGACGATGCACCACGACGAGATCGTCGCCGCGCTGGTGCCGATCCGCGGCATCGGCCGCTGGACGGTGGAGATGATGCTGATGTTCCGCCTCGGTCGCCCGGACGTCCTGCCCATCGACGACCTCGGCGTGCGCAAGGGCGCGCAGCGCGTCGACAGGCTGGAGGAAATGCCGACGCCGAAGGAACTTCTGGCGCGCGGCGAGAAGTGGGGGCCGTATCGCACCTATGCCAGCCTGTACCTGTGGCGCATTTCCGATGGCGATGGCCAGGACGTCACGGTGTCGAAGACGAATCGCTCGCAGGATTAAGTGAAGTAACCTTCGCGCTTATCGGTGTGGTGGAAGGCAACTCGAGAAACTTGCGCAAGCGGCAATTACTTCGCGTTGAAGGGTTGGGTGTCCCGTAAGAATCGCCAGATTCTGGAATGCAAGCATTGCTAGTCCATTGCTGGACTTGAACATGTTTTCGTAAAGTGCTGGCGGGGACGGCCATTTGGTCCAGTGAATCGCATGGATGCCGGCATGAACGAAGGAATTGAGCGGTTGCCAAGAGCTTTCTTTGAATTCTTTCAGTGAGACGAGAAGATTTTGAAGTTGCGGGATCCTCTCCAAGTCCGCCAGCATTTCATTAAGTAAAGGAATGTTCTTGTTGGCTTGCTGCGATTCTGCAGATAGAAATGTAGATAGCTTCTCGATTTGTGCATCTGTAGCGCGGTGGAGCACCCAGATGCTTCTCACGAGCGCTTCGAATTGGCTGCGTAATACGGCGGCGGCGCCAAGCGCCAACTCTGCTTGACATAGGGTTCTGACAGACGCCGCGAAATGCAGGGAGGTGCTCGTCAGCGTTCGGCTGAGAATCTGTCGATCCGAATTGCTATAGGGCTGCAGGTCGACGATATCGGCTAGGTGCCCCAACAATGTTTCGGTTCTGCCGAAATCCATGGCTATCCTCGGTGATCAACGAAGTACCAATGCCACGGCTCGTACACGATTCCGTGCGGGTTATCTCTCGGATAGCTCATGCGGAAGCCGAAGATGCCGGCGTTGTTCGTCAACCATGCGAACGCATCGGTCTTCTCGAACGATTCCTCGGCCGGTGGCTCACCCGGCGTGCCGATGTCCAGCGCGTTGCCGCTGTGGTGTTCGCTGTAACCGGGCGCGGCGTTGACGGTGAGAATTTGTTCGACGGTCTGGCCGCGCGCCAGTTTCCGTTCGAAGATGCCGAGCTGGTAATCGTGGCTGCGGTAGCCGGAGATCGCGTCGAGCACGACGCCATCGCGATGTGCCGCGCGATGCATCGAGTTCCACGCGCGCGCGGCGCCGGCGGCCAGCCACAGCGGGCGGCGATAGCGGTCGAAACCGGCCAGCGCCAGCGATGCCGGTTCGGAGACCAGGTCGAGGCCGGTGCGCTCGCCGTAGCCTTCATCGAGCCCCAACGCGTGCAGGCGGTGAAGCAGCTTGTCCAGCGGTAGTTCGCCTTTTGCGGGGCCATCGGCCCCAGCGAGCGCATCGAGCGCCGCATCGCTGTCGACGCCCCGCATCCAGCGCGGCAACAGCGGCAGCAGGCCCTGGGGCAGGGAAGCGGCGAGGTAGCGGCCGTCGCGCTTGCGCCGCAACACCCAGTCGGCCCGTGCGATCGTGCGCGCATCGGCGCTGCCGCGCGCGCGCAGCAGCCACGCGGGCCACAGTTCGATATCGGCGGTATTGAGCAGTGAACGGGGGCGGGCGCGCATTGGCGCAGCTTAGCGGCGCCGTGCGCACCGCGCCAGATCGGGCCCCGCGCCGCGGAGTGGCGGCGGGTCAGCCGCGTAGGCTCATCCGCCGCAGCGCGTTGTCGCGGCGCACGTAATGATGGAGCAATGCGGCCGATGCGTGCAGGCCGATCAGGAAATAGCCGGCGGTGCCGATGGTCTCGTGGATTTCTTCCAGGTTGTGGGCCAGCGCCGGGTTTTCGGCGATCAACCGCGGGAATTCGATGCCCAGCAGCACGACCGCGTGGCCGTCGGCGTTCAACGACAGGTAACCCAGCACCGGCAGCGCCAGCAGCATCGCGTAGAGCAGGAACGCGACCAGGTGCGCAAGCCCCGCCTGCCATGCCGGTGGCTGCGGCAGGATCGGCGGCGTCGTGCCGGTGGCGCGCAACGCGAGTCGCAGCCATGTCAGCGCGAACACGGCCAGGCCCAGCGCGTAGTGCCAGTCCTTGATCAGCGCGCGGGCCGCGCTGCCGCGCGGATACATGCCGCGCAACTCGATGCAGGCATAGACGCCGATCAGCAGCAGCAGCGTCAGCCAGTGCAATGCGACCAGGGAAGGGCGGTATCTGGAAGTGCGCGACGCTTGCATGGCGGTCTCCGGCACGATGCTGGCAGGATACTGGGCGCGCGTGCCGGAGCGCGCATTGATCCTGATCAAATGCCGCGGCCGGGAATGCGAATCGTCCTCAGCGTTCCGCGTTGCTTCCGAGGGACAGCTCGCGCAACCGGGCGAGCAGGTCCTGCGGTTTCTGCGGGCTGAGCAGGATGAGCTTGCCGTCGCGTTGCGGCAGCACCAGCACGCGCTCGTGTCCGGTCAGCAGGCAGAACGCGCGGCTGCGGTTGCGCAACAGGTAGTGGCCGGTCTTGTAGCCGGGCAGTCCGCTGCCGAACAGCTTCAGCATCGGCTTGAATTCGACGTGCTCGTCCAGGCCGAGCACGCGCGCCTTGTCCAGCGCCAGTTCGGCGATGGCGACCTTGCGCGAATTGATGCCGGCGACGATGACGAGCTTCCCGTCCTCGATCGAAACGCGCCGGCGCATCAGCCAGACCATCGGGCCGGCCACCAGCAGCGCGGCGGCGAACGGCGGTACCAGCCACCACGGCACCGGGTCGGCGTGCCACGCGCCTGCATCCGTGCGCAGGAGCGCCACGGCCGTTATCGCCAGCCAGAGTACCGCGAAGAACCAGTACAGCGCGGGCGACGGCGGGACGACGGCGAATTGTTCCGGCTCCCGGTTCACGCCTGCGCCCCGTTGGCCAGCAGCGGCGCGAGTACGTGCAGCACGATGTCGGCGCAGAAGTGGGCGAGGATCGCCATCTCCAGCCCGCGCTTCCAGTACAGCCAGCCGAAAGCGACGCCGGCGATCGAATTCAGCAGCACGGTACGCACGACGACGATCGCATCGAGCCCCCAGACCTGGTGCGCGGCGGGCAGGTGGCCTGCGCCGAACAACAGTGCGGCAATCGCTATCGCGGTCCAATAGACCCGCGGCGAGGGCGCGGCCTTGCGCAGCACCGCGACCAGCCACACGACCAGCGTCATCAGGAACAGGCGCAGCTGCAGTTCTTCGGCGATGCCGCCGTAGAACGAGGCGAGGAAGCCGTTGAACGCCGACTGGCCGGCCCCGGCCTTCGCCGGCGGGTGCAGCATCGGAGGCAGCAGCGGGTCGATCGCCGCGGCCAGGGCGACGACCGCAAGCGCGGCGGCGATGCCGAGCAGGACCGCCTGCAGCGGGCGCAGCGCAACGGCCAGCGGTTCGCGGTTGATCCAGCGCTGCAGCAGCGGCGCGCCGAGGCCGACGCGATGGCCCATGCGCAGGCCCGCCAGCGACATCAGGCCGATCAGCACCAGGGCCTGGATCGATTGCGCGGCGATCACCACCGAGAGCGGCACCGGCAGTTTCGCGAACTTGTCCGGCATCAACTGCGCCAGGTAGGGCACCAGCGCGGCCACGGCCAGCGCCGAGACCACGCCGAGCAGCGCGGCGATCTTCAGGTCGTGCCTCCACGGCGTGGCGGCGGCGGGCAGGGCGGCCGGGGCGGACATCACGATCCCTTCTTGAAGATCATCAGCGGCTTGCTGCCGCTGTGCGGGCTGGAAGGAATGATGCCGACCAGCTCCCAGCCTTCGCGGCCGCGCTTGTCCAGTTCTTCCTGGAGCGCGTCGCGCTTGGGGCTGCCCCACATGCTCGATGGGACTTCCACGGTGAGGTATAGCCAACGGATGCTCATGTTCCTTTCCCCTCGTCGTTGTCGCCGCCGGGCTTCGGCAGGCGCCCGGCCTTGCGCAGCGCGTCGCGCAGCACGTATTCGATCTGCGCGTTGAGGCTGCGCAATTCGTCGTCGGCCCAGCGCTGCGCCGCGTTCAGGACATCGGCGTTGATGCGCAGCGGATAAGCCTTCTTTTCACTCATGGCAGGATCGCTTTTCCATGGACGGTCCGCACACGGGCGTGCGGGTCATCGCGCCTGGATGCGCGATTAGTACAGCGTGCCGGCGTTGACGATCGGCTGGGTCGGCCGGTCGGAGCACAGCACCGTCAGCAGGTTGCTGACCATGCTCGCCTTGCGCTCTTCGTCCAGGTGCACCATGCCGGTCTTCTGCAGTTCCTGCAGCGCCATCTCGACCATGCCGACCGCGCCGGCGACGATCTGGGTGCGCGCGGCGACCACCGCGTTGGCCTGCTGCCGCTGCAGCATGGCCTGGGCGATTTCCGGCGCGTAGGCCAGGTGGCTGATGCGCGCGTCGATGACTTCGACGCCGGCGTTGGCGAGGCGTTCGGCCAGTTCGTCCTTCAGGTGCTGCGAGATCTCGCTGGCGTGGCTGCGCAGGGCCAGCTGGCCCGGCTCGTGCTGGTCGTACGGGTAGCTGGTGGCCATCGCGCGCAGCGCCGATTCGGACTGGATGTGGACGAAGCTCTCGTAGTCGTCGACGTTGTAGACGGCCTCGGACGCATCGACCACCTGCCACACGATCACCGCGGCGATCTCGATCGGCGAGCCGTCCAGCTCGTTGACCTTGAGCTTGCCGGATTCGAAGTTGCGCACGCGCATCGACACCTTCTTCTTGCTGTAGAAGGGGTTGTTCCAGCGCAGGCCGTTGTCCTTGACGGTGCCGACGTACTTGCCGAACAGGCTCAGCACCGCGGCCTGGTTGGGCTGCACGGTGTACAGGCCGATCAGGCTGAGGAAGGCGATCACGCCGAGCAGGATGCCGGCGACGATGCGGCCGCCGGAGGCGGGGCCGTAGGTGTCCGGGTCGGGGCCGATGCCGGTGGCGACCAGCCAGACCGCGGCGGCGGCGAGCACGAGCACGCCCAGCAGGTAGGGGATGCCGGGCAGGGAGCGGATGGGGATCTCTTTCATGGGTGGTTTCTCCGGAAGGGACTCACAGCTGCAGCAGGCCGATGCCCAGCGCCAGTGCGGATGCGGACAGCAGCAACAGGCTGGCCGCGGCGCGCTTCGGGCGGTCGGGGAATCGGCGTTCGATCAGGTGGACGATGTGCAACATGGCGCTCTCCTCGGCGGGGCCCAGTTGGCCGGTTTTCAAAATTAAGATATCAAAATGATATCAATCGACAAGTGCCGTTCGTCGGCTGGCCCGCCGGCCCGGGTAAACTTCGCGTCCCTCCGGAACAGACTCGCCCATGACCACGCTCGGCACCCCGCTGTCCCCGTCCGCCACCCGCGTCCTGCTGCTCGGCTCGGGCGAACTGGGCAAGGAGGTCGCCTTGGAACTGCAGCGCTTCGGGGTGGAGGTCATCGCCGCCGACCGCTACGCCGACGCCCCGGCCATGCAGGTCGCGCATCGCAGCCACGTGCTCGACATGCTCGATCCGGTCGCGCTCAAGGCATTGATCGAAAAGGAAAGGCCGCACCTCATCGTGCCGGAGATCGAGGCCATCCATACCCAGACCCTGGTCGAACTGGAAGAGACCCTCGGCCAGAAAGTGATCCCGACCGCCCGTGCCGCACGGCTGACCATGGACCGCGAGGGCATCCGCCGGCTCGCCGCCGAGACGCTGGGCCTGCCGACGTCGCCGTACCGCTTCGTCGACTCGCTGGACGAATACCGGGCCGCGATCGCCGAAGTCGGCCTGCCGTGCGTGGTCAAGCCGGTGATGTCGTCGTCGGGTCACGGCCAGAGCATCGTCCGCAGCGAGGCCGACGCCGACGCCGCGTGGGACTACGCGCAGACCGGCGGCCGCGCCGGCGCCGGGCGCTGCATCGTCGAGGGCTTCATCGACTTCGAATACGAGATCACCCTGCTGACCGTGCGCCATGCCGGTGGCATTTCGTTCTGCAAGCCGGTCGGGCACTGGCAGAAGGACGGCGACTACCGCGAGAGCTGGCAGCCGCAGCCGATGTCGCCGCTGGCGCTGCAGCGCGCGCAGGACATCGCGAAGAAGATCACCGACGAACTGGGCGGCTGGGGCATCTTCGGCGTGGAACTGTTCGTGAAGGGCGGGGAAGTGTGGTTCAGCGAGGTATCGCCGCGCCCGCACGACACCGGCCTGGTCACGCTGATCTCGCAGGACCTGAGCGAATTCGCGCTGCACGCGCGCGCGATCCTCGGTCTGCCGATCCCGGACATCCGCCAGTACGGACCGTCGGCCTCGTGCGCGATGCTGGCCCACGGCCACGGCGTGCCGAAATTCTCGAACATCAACGCCGCACTGGCGAAGCCGGACACCGCGCTGCGCCTGTTCGGCAAGCCCAAGGTGGAAGGCCACCGCCGCGTCGGCGTGACCCTGGCGCGCGGCGAGAACGTCGACGTCGCGCGCGCCATCGCGCGCGATGCGGCGGCGGCGATCGGGATCGAACTGGAATGAGCCTTAACCTTCTCCCCATCGATGTAATCGATGGGGAGAGGGAGACATCGGATCAATCGGAGAAACGCATGAACGGAACCGCCGGCTACGCAGTCTTCTTCTTCCCGCAGGCGCTGGAAGCGCTGGGCGATGCGATCAGGCCCTACCTGACCGACCAGCCGCAGGGGCCGCACATCTTCTGCCAGGAGATCGACACCGGCGGCGCGTTCGTCGAGATGACGCTGGTGGGCAGGAACGATCAGGGACAGGAAGTGCAGGTCGAGTTGATGGTGCCCGGCAGCATGATCCGCATGATCGTGTCGGCGACGAACGAGACGGGATTCGGGTTCGGGCCGAGGGCGGCGCCCCCCGCTGCGTGATGCGCCTCTTCTTGATTGCGATCGTCGCCGGCCCGCTACTGTGTGGCTGCAGCAGGCATGCCGGTAAAAGTCCGTTCGAGGCGGTTGATTCTGACGATGCTTCTGCACTCGGTGCGTATCTGGATGCGGGTGGAGATCCGAATGCAAAGGCCTCCAATGGGCAATCGCTCCTTTATGTCGCGACGGGACCGCATGGAGGTAAGAGTGTCCTTCGACTCTTGCTGAAGCGCGGAGCCGACCCGAACATCGGTGCGGGTGCATACACCCCGTTGATGAATGCTTCTTCGTGGTGCTGGCTTGATGGGGTGGAGCTCTTGGTTGAGGCCGGCGCGGATGTATCCGCACGCAACGAACATGGCGAAACCGCCATCGAAACGACATGTCAGGGAGGCGATGGTCGCGAGAAGGTCATTGCCTATCTTCGTGAGCACAGCAATTAAGCAGGTAGGGCGGGTCAAGACCCGCCCTACGTTTCTACAACTCCTCGAACGGCCTCCAACCCCGCCCGTCGAACGCCTCCAGCGGCTTGAACCGCCGCTTGTAGTCCATCTTGCGGTGGCCGTCGATCCAGTAGCCCAGGTACAGGTGCTGGCGGCATTCGCGCTTGGCCCATTCGATCTGGCGCAGGATCGCCAGCGTGCCGAGGCTGTTGGCTTCGTAGTCCGGGTCGTAGAACGTGTATACCGCCGACAGCGCGGCCGGCAGCACGTCGGTCACCGCCACCGCGACCAGTTTCCCGTTGCCCTCCGTGCTGCGGTCGCGCAGTTCGAGGAAGCGCCCCTCCGACCAGGTGCCGATCAGGAACTGATCGAATTCCGCCGCGCCGTGCCCGTCCATGCCGCCGCCCTTGTGGCGCGCGTCCAGGTAGCGCTGGTACAGCGCCAGGTGTTCCTCGTTGCGTTCGGCCGCGACGATGCGGCCTTCGACATGCGCGTTGCGCGCGGCACAGCGGCGCTGGTTGCGGTCGGGCCCGAATTCGTCGACCGGAATCCGCACCGCCACGCAGGCGCGGCAATGCGGGCAGTGCGGGCGGTAGACCAGGTCGCCGGAACGGCGGAAACCCCAGCCCAGCGCGGTCGGGTAGAACGACGCCAGCCGCGGGTCGCGCGGGTCCAGCACCAGGTCGCGCGCGGTGCGCTGCGGCCAGTAGCCGCACGGATGCTCGCCGGTGTGGAACAGGCGCAGGTCGTCGTGCGAGGCGTTGAAGTCGGTGCCCATGGCGGATTCCGGGCCTCAGGACCGGGCGGGAGTCGGGACCAGCATACTGCTGCGGGGCCGTCGCCGGGGTTGCGACTATCCGCCAACTGAACGACGCGGGCCGGGGGTCAACCGGCGCCGCACCGGCGCGTTTTCGTCGCCAGTGGCCGAACCGCGCCACGAAGACCGAGAGGCAAGACCCATGACCCGCAAGAATCTGCTCATGATGGCCGTGCTGGTGGCCCTGACCGGCGCCGGCGCGGCGTTCGCCGCCGAGCAGGCGGCCGACACCGCCAGGCCGGCCCGCGTGAAGATCGACGCCAACGGCGACGGCTTCATCGACAAGGCCGAGGCGGCCAAGTTCCCGCGCCTGGCGGAGAAGTTCGACCAGCTGGACAAGAACAAGGACGGCAAGCTGTCGCAGGAAGAGCGCCCGATGCGCGGCCACGGCCGCGACCACATGGGCCGGCACGGCCCGCGCGGCGAAGGCGGCTTCATTGGCAAGCTCGACGCGAACGGCGACGGCAAGATCAGCCGCGACGAAGCCAAGGCCAGCGAACGCTTCGCTGCGCGCTTCGACACCGTCGACGCCAACAAGGACGGTTTCGTCGACAAGGCCGATTTCGAGCTGCGCATGAAGCAGCACCGCGACGAGATGTTCGCCCGGGCCGACACGAACAAGGACGGCGTGCTGAGCAAGGCCGAGTTCGACGCGATCAGGCCGATGGGCCCGCGTGGCGACGGCCCGGGCTTCGGTCCGCATGGCGGCCACCGCATGCCGCCGCCGGACGAGGCGCCGAAGCGCTAATCGCTGCAACCACCGGAGAAGCCCGCGGCGACGCGGGCTTCTTTTTTCGTCGCGGGGCTATTGTCCCGCCGGCACGATCCGCACCCGCATTTCCTCTTCGGCGGGCGGTTGCGGCGCCGGCTGCGGCGACGGTTTGCGCTGCAGCCAGATGAACATCGCCACGGCGGCGATGATCACCAGCAGCATGATGCGGATGCGCCAGGCCCACGGGCGGTGCGGCGCCGCTTCCTCGTCCCGTTCGGCGAACACGTAATTGCCGCGCTGGTCGGGACGGGTGCTGTCGAGCAGGCCGGCCTCGCGCAGGATCTCGCGTGCGCGCGGCTGGTCTTCGGCGCGGCGCACCCACAGCGACGGTTGCCGGTTGGCCGCGACCGGTTCGGTATAGCTGAACTGCCCGCCGCGCTTGCTCTGGTACGAGCGGCCGTTGCGGATCGCCACCTCGATGCCGGCGTCGCCGAGCAGCTTGGCCACGCCCTCGACGGTTTCGATGCGCTGGCTGGTGAAGACCTGGCGCATCTCATTTCCCCGTTGGCGGCGTCACGCGGATCAGGCCTTCCTGCATGGTGCTGGCCACCAGCCGGCCCGTGCGGTCGAAGATCTGCCCGTGCGCCAGCCCGCGCGAATTCTGCGCGCTGGGGCTGTCGATGGAATACAGCAGCCACTCGTCGGCGCGGAACGGGCGGTGGAACCACAGCGCATGGTCCAGCGAGGCCATCTGTACGCCGGGCTGGTAGTAGCTGATGCCGTGCGGGAAAGTCGCGGTGCCGAGCAGGTGGAAATCGGAGGCGTAGGCGAGCAGGGCACGATGCAGTTCCGGCGCGTCGCCGACCGGTTCGCCCAGGCGGAACCACACCTGCTGGAACGGCGGCTGCTTGGCCGGGTTCAATTCGTCGCGCGGATGCACGCGGCGGAATTCGAACGGGCCGCTGCGCGACATCCAGCGCTGGATCTTCGGCGGCAGCTTGGCCAGCGCCTCGGGCGACACCTGGGTGGGCGGCACGTCTTCCGGCATCGGCGTTTCCGGCATCGTCGCCTGGTGCTCGGCGCCGGGCTCGTCGGCCTGGAACGAGGCCGCGCAGAAGAAGATCACCTTGCCGTGCTGGATCGCGGTGACGCGGCGCACCGAGAAGCTGCCGCCGTCGCGGGTGCGGTCGACGTTGTAGACGATCGGCGCGTCGATGTCGCCGGCGCGCAGGAAGTAGGCGTGCAGCGAGTGCGACAGGCGGCCGCTGGCCGGATCCATGGTCGCCTGCGCGGCCGACAGCGCCTGCCCCAGCACCTGCCCGCCGAACACGTACTTGGTGCCGATGTCGCGGCTCTGGCCGCGGAACAGGTCGTCCTCCAGCCGCTCCAGCGACAGCAGTTCGATCAGTTCGGAGACGACGGGTTCGGGGGCGGGGGACAAGGCGCGGTACCAGCGTGGGATTGGCGAATTATACCGGGCACACGAACCCTCCTTTCTCTCTCCCGCGGGCGGGGGAGGGGCTGTCCGGGGCGTTTCAGGGAACCAGGCGTTCCAGGTTCACGTCCCGCAACACCTTCTCCCACGGGAACAGCGGGCCGGGATCGAGCTTGCGCTTCACCTTCAGCGAAGGGTCGTCGCTGGCAGGCACTTCCTCGCGGTCCAGGTCTTCGTGGCCTGCGATGTGGCGCAGCGTCGGGATGCGCAGTTGCAGGCTGTGCAGCAAGCCGACCAGCGCCCCGACCTGCGCGTCGGCGTATGGCTCGCTCATCCGCTGGCTGCCGGATGCCAGCCAGTCCGGCCAGCGCCCGGTGTTGACCAGTTCGATGCCGATGGCGCGTTCGTTGTAGCCGCGCACGTGGTGGGCGATGCAGGTCGGTTCGACGTAGCGGTGCACGCTGCCGTCGCGGTCGATGTAGTAGTGGCCGCTGTTGCCGGTGCCGGAATCGTAGAGGATGCGTTCGCCGTATTCGCGCGCGGTGGCCAGGTCCGGCAGTTCGGTGCAGTGGATCACCACCAGGTCGATCCGCTCCAGCGGCCGGGTCTGCAGCTTCGATTCGTACGGCAGCGGTTCGACGATCATGGGTGGGCGATATTGTGGGGAGCGGGGGCGAACAGCTGCCCGGATGCTAGCATTTGCGCCTGCGCAACGAACGAGGAATCCCGCCGGCATGCCCCGCGGCCACTGCATCCTTTCCCACGGCTTCGAAAGCGGCCCCGACGCGACCAAGGTCACCGCGCTGGCCGAGGTCGCCGAAAGGCTCGGCTGGAGCCACGAACGCCCCGACTACACCGACCTGGACGCGCGCCGCGAGGTCAGCGACCTGGGCGATGTGTACGCGCGGCTGGAGCGCCTGCGCGCGCTTGCCGAAGCCGCCGCGGCACGCGGGCCGCTGGTGCTGGCCGGGTCCAGCCTGGGCGCGTGGATCTCCGCGCAGGCGTCGTTGCAGGTGCCGGTGAAGGGACTGTTCCTGATGGCGCCGCCGGTGCAGATGGGGCCGGCGCCGGCGCTGCAGGCCGCCGACGTGCCGACCAGCATCATCCACGGCTGGGACGACGAGCTGATTCCGGTCGCCGAAGTCGTGCAGTGGGCGCAGCCGCGACGCGCGCGGCTGCTGCTGGTCGACGATACCCATCGCCTGTCCGACCATGTCGCCGCTTCGGCGGAAGCGTTCGCGGAATTGCTGGGTCGCCTGTGAAATTCTTCGTCTCCTGCGCCAAGGGCCTGGAATACCTGCTCGCCGACGAGCTGCTCGCGCTCGGCGCGGAGAAAGCCAGCGCCACCATCGCCGGCGCCAACGCCGAAGGCGAACAGGCCGACGCGCAGCGCGCGGTGCTGTGGTCGCGGCTCGCGTCGCGGGTACTGTGGCCGATCGCCGAATTCGACTGCCCCGACGAGCAGGCACTGTACGACGGCGCGATGGAAGTGAACTGGCAGAAGCATCTGTCGGCGGACCTGAGCCTGGCGATCGACGCGCACGTGTCCGGCGAGGCGATCACCCATTCGCGCTTCGCGGCGCAGAAGGTCAAGGACGCGATCGTCGACCAGTTCCGCAATTTCGCGCTGCCGCGCCCGTCGGTCGACGTCGAGAACCCGGACGTGCGCATCAATCTGTCCCTGCGCAAGGGCAGGGCGACGCTGTCGATCGACCTGTCCGGCGGGCCGATGCACCGGCGCGGCTGGCGCAGGGAGCAGAACGAGGCGCCGCTGAAGGAGAACCTGGCCGCCGCGGTGCTGATGCGCGGCGGCTGGCCAAAGCTCTACCACGACGGCGGCGCGCTGCTCGATCCGATGTGCGGCAGCGGCACCCTGCTGATCGAAGGCGCGCTGATGGCCGCCGACGTCGCGCCCGGATTGCAGCGACACGAGAACCGCCTGCCGACGCGCTGGCTGGGCTTCGATGCGAAGGCGTGGCGCGACCTGTTCGCCGACGCCCTGGCGCGCGAGCAGGCCGGGCGCGCGGCGCTGAAGCCGGTGTTCTTCGGCAGCGACCTCGACCCGCGCGCGATCCGCGGCGCGAAGGAGAACGCGGTGCTTGCCGGTCTCGCCGGGCAGCTGCGGTTCGAGGCGCGCGATGTGGCGAAACTCGAGGCATTGCCGGTCGAACGCGGCCTGGTGGCGTGCAATCCGCCGTACGACGAACGCCTTGCCGCCGACGCCGCGCTGTACCGCCTGCTCGGCGATGCGCTGAAGCGCGCGGTGCCGGGCTGGCGCGCAAGCCTCTTGTGCGGCAACGAGGAACTCGCCTTCGCCACCGGCCTGCGCGCGGCGAAGAAGTACCAGCTGTTCAACGGCGCGATCGAGTGCGCGCTGATCGTCTGCGATCCGGTCGCGTCGCCGGCCCGCGCCGACGCCGCGCCGCGCGAGCTTTCCGAAGGCGCGCAGATGGTCGCCAACCGCCTGCGCAAGAACCTGAAGAAGCTGAAGTCGTGGCGCGGACGCGAAGGCGTGACCTGCTACCGCGCCTACGATGCCGACTTGCCCGAGTACGCGGCGGCCATCGACGTCTATGCCGAGGACGGCGGCGAGGGCCGTACTTTCCTCCACGTGCAGGAATACGCGGCGCCAGCGTCGATCCCCGAGGCCGACGTGCGCCGCCGTTTCGGCGAATTGCTCGCGGCCGCGCGCGAGGTCTTCGAGGTGCCGAAGGAACGGGTCGCGATCAAGTCGCGGGCGCGCGGCAAGGGCGGTTCCAAGTACGGCCGGTTCGGCGAGCGCGACGAGTTCATCGTGGTGCGCGAGTCGGGGGCGAAGCTGAAGGTCAACCTGTTCGACTACCTCGACACCGGCCTGTTCCTCGACCATCGCCCGCTGCGCGTGCGGATGGCGGAGGAGGCGAAGGGCAAGCGCTTCCTCAACCTGTTCTGCTACACCGGCGTGGCCAGCGTGCAGGCGGCGGTGGCCGGCGCGGCGCAGACCACCAGCGTCGACCTGTCGGCGACGTACCTGCAGTGGTGCGCGGACAACCTGGCGCTGAACGGCGTCGGCGGCGCGGCGCACCGGCTGGTGCAGGCCGACGCGGTGCGCTGGCTGGAAGCCGAGCGCGGCGAATACGACGTCGTGTTCTGCGACCCGCCGACATTCTCGAACTCCAAGCGCGCCGACGACTTCGACGTGCAGGCCGAACACCTGCGCCTGCTGCGCGCGGCGGTGGCGCGGCTGGCGCCGGGCGGCGTGCTGTACTTCAGCAACAACTTCCGCCGTTTCAGGCTGGACGAAGCCGGCGTCGCCGCGTTCGCGAACTGCGAGGAGATCACCGCGCAGACCATTCCCCCGGATTTCGAACGCAATCCGCGGATCCACCGCGCCTGGCGGCTGCGACGCCGTTAGGGACGCGGCGTCGGTACGAAGGGCCGGGCATGGCGCGTCGCGCCCCTATGCCGTCGATTGCCCGCGCAACTTCGCGGCCCGCGCCACCACCGGCGGCGGCGCGATTTCTTCCGGCACCTGCAGCAGCCGCAACCGCCGCAGCCACTGGCCGACGCGGCCCGAGCCGGTCAACGCGACCACCGGGATCGACAGCACCATCCCGGCGATGACCGGCGACATCCACGCCGCGATCCGCGGCGAGACCATCCACGCCAGGATGCCGACGAAGACCCCGAACAGGGTCAGTCCGCCGTAACGGCGCGCCAGGCTGGCGAACGGCACGCTGCCGTCGTCGCGGCGCTGCGCTTCCCACCCGGAGTCCTTGCCGGCCAGCACCTCGGCCAGGCCGCGCGTCTGCACGTACATGGTGATCGGCGCCATCAGCGCCGCCATCAGCGTTTCCAGCACCACGCTCGTGAGGCAGCGCAACGCGCCGCCGCAGCCGCGGCGCAGGCGGAGGTAGGTGCAGGTGGCGAGGAAGCCGAGCGCCTTGGGCGCCAGCAACACCGACAGGGTGAACGCGAACACCCACAGCAGGCGCTGCGTGTCGCCGGTCTGCAGCACCGCGCCCGACGTCGCTGACAGGCGCGCCTGCAACGGGATCGCCAGGCCGGCCAGCATCGACATGCCCCACAGGAAGGCGGTGAAGTAATGGGCGATGCCCAAGCCCAGGTGCAGGCGGCTGTGCCAGTGCAATCCCTTCGCGCCGATCACGCCGCCGTGCTGCAGGTTGCCCTGGCACCAGCGGCGGTCGCGCACCAGCATGTCGGTCAGCGACGGCGGGCCTTCTTCGTAGCTGCCGGACAGGCCCGGCGCCATGTGCAGCGCCCAGCCGCCGCGGCGCAGCAGCGCGGCTTCGACGAAATCGTGGCTGAGCACGTTGCCGGCGAAAGGCTTGCGCCCCCGTAGTTCCGGCAGGCCGGCGTTCGCGGCGAACGCGGCGGTGCGGATGATCGCGTTGTGGCCCCAGTAGTTGCCCTCGGCGCCGTGCCACCAGGCGATGCCGTAGGCCATCACCGGCCCGTACACGCGCCCGGCGAACTGCTGCATGCGCGCGAACGGCGTGCGCCCGTTGACGATGACCGGCAGCGACTGGACCAGCGCGACGCCCGGGTTGCGCTCCAGCGCCGCGGCCAGGCGCACGATGGTGCGCCCGCTCATCAGGCTGTCGGCGTCGAGGATCAGGAAATGCGGATAGGCGCCGCCGAAGCGCCGCACCCACTCGGCGACGTTGCCGGCCTTGCGTTCGACGTTGTTGTCGCGCCGGCGGTAATAGACGCGGAAGCCGTCGCCGAGGCGTTCGCGGAAGGCGAGGAAGGCGGCTTCTTCCGCCGATTGCAATGCCGCGCGGTTGGTGTCGCTGAGCACGAAGAAATCGAACCTGTGCGCCTGCCCGGTGGCGGCGACCGATTCGCAGACCGCCTGCAGGCCGGCGAGCAGGCGCTGCGGATCCTCGTTGTAGGTGGGCATCAGCAGCGCGGTGCGGGTGGACAGCTCCGGCAGCGGGTCGTCGCTGCGGATGCCCAGCGAATTGACGTCGCGGCGGAGCAGTACCAGGAAGAAACCGGCCAGGGTGCTGGTGAAACTGAGCGCGACCCAGCCGAACAGGGCGGCGAACAGCGCCAGCAGCACCGCTTCCGACGCCATCAGGCCGCCGTCGCGCAGCGCCCACCAGACCTGCCAGGTGGCGGCCAGGGTCAGCAGCGCCGCGCCGCCGATCACCAGCGCGCGGCGCAGTCCGATGCCGCGCGGCGACGTCGGCAGCCGGCGCGGCGACAGCCGGCCTTCGTGCAGCGCCTGCACCGGCATCGCCAGCGGCGCTTCCGCCGGCAGCCAGTCCATTTCCGCGATGGGCGCTTCCCGTGCGCGCCTCGCCACCGCCGCCGCGGTCATGCGAGCCACCGCGACAGCCAGGTTTCCGACAGCGGCCGTCCCGCGTCGTCGACGAGGCGCGCGCGCAGTTCCGCCACCTTCGCTTCGCCCGGGACGAATTCGAAGCTCATCCGCCAGGTGCCGTTCTGGGCGACGCGGTAGGCGACGATGTTGCGCAGTTCGCCGGCCGAGGCGGAGGCGTCGACCACCGGTTCCGCGTTCGCGGCCATCGCATCGAGGCGACCGCCGTCCAGGTCGACCACGTACAGGCGCGCGCCGTCGCGGCTGCCGGCGCGGGTCGCGGCCACGCGGGCCAGCCCGGCCTGCCATGCGTGGTCGGCGCACCAGTGCAGGCGATAGCGCCAATGGTGCTCGCGGCCGGCGGCGAGCGGCTGGCGCGGGCGCCAGAACGCGACGATGTTGTCGTGGTATTCGTCGCCGGTCGGCAGCTCGACCAGGTGCACTTCGCCGTCGCCCCAGTCGCCCAGCGGTTCGACCCACGCGCTCGGCCGCCGCTCGTAGCGCGCTTCGGCGTCCTGGTAGTCGGCGAAGTCGCGCTTGCGCTGCATCAGGCCGAAGCCGCGCGGGTTGCGGTCCTGGAAACCGCTGTGCTGGATCGTGGCCGGGTTGTTCAACGGCCGCCACGCCTGTTCGCCGCCGCCGTTGAGCAGGGCCAGGCCGTCGGAATCGTGCACGGCGGGGCGGAAATCGTCGACGCCGGCGCGGTCGGCGGCGTCGAATTCGTACATGCTGGTCAGCGCGGCGATGCCGGCGTTGCGCAGATCCGCGCGCGGATACAGGCGCGCGTCGATCTCCATCACGGTCTCCGCGCCGGGCACGACCGCGAAGCGGTAGGCGCCGGCGACGCTGGGGCTGTCGAGCAGCGCGTGCACGACGATGCGGTCGGCGCCGGGCGCGGGCTTTTCCAGCCAGAACGCCTTGAACAGCGGGAATTCCTCCGGGCCGGGATCGCCGCTGCCCAGCGCGAGGCCGCGCGCGGACAGGCCGTAGGCGAGGCCGCGCGCCAGCCCGCGGAAATAGCTGGCGCCGAGGAACACGAACAGTTCGTCGAAAACCTCCGGATGGTTCAGCGGCGCGTGCACGCGGAATCCGGCGAAGCCCAGCGACGGCTCTTCCTGCGCGCGCGACCCGCCGAAGTCGAACATGTCGGGGCGGTAGCGCAACGGCGTCGCGCGCCCGCCCTCGACGACGTGGATGTCGATGCGTTCCTTGAACAGGAAACCGCGGTGGAAGAACTGCGCCTGGAACGGCAGGCCCGTGCCGCGCCACAGCGCCGCTTCGGGGCGGAAGCGCAATGCGCGGTACTGGTCGTAACCGATCTTCTCCAGCCACCCGGGCAAGCTGCGGTCCGGCGGCGCGTAGGCGCGCGCGGCGAGTTCGCGCGCCAGTCCGGGTACGGTGTCGTCGTCGAACGCGGCGGCGGCCGCGCAGGACGCATGCGGCACGGCGAGCAGTGCGCCCAGCGGCAGGGCCGCGCCCATCTGGAGGAATTGCCTTCGCCGCACGGCGGCTCCGTCGGTGGTCAACAAGCGGCCGAATATATCCACCGCGCCGGCACGGGAATGTGTAGGCCGGATCAATGCCGCCGCGGCTTTGCGTTTTCGTAACGAAACGGTTGCTAGCGTGGGGAAAAACCGGAGCCCGCATGAGCGTCATTTCCGCCTGCGAAAGCCAGCGCCGCACGCGCTGGAAATTCTTCCGCCAATGGCTGATGCACCCGCGCAGCGTGGCATCGGTGACCCCGTCCAGCCCGGAGCTGGCGGCGGCGATGCTGGCCGAGCTGCCGCCGGGCACGCGACGCGTGATCGAACTGGGCGGCGGCACCGGGGTCTTCACCGAAGCGGCGCTGGCGCACGGCATTGCCGGCGAAGCGCTGCTGGTGCTGGAACTGAACCGCGACCTGGCCCGGCACCTGCAGGGGCGTTTCCCGGGTGTGCGCGTGGTGCGCGGCGATGCCCGCGAACTGCCGATGCTGGCGGAAGCGGACGGCTACCTGCAGGGCGGCCCGGCCGACGCGGTGCTGTCGGGCCTGGGCATCCTGTCGATGGAGCGTTCGACGCAGCGACGGATCGTGGCGTCGGCGTTCGAATGCCTGCGCGAGGGCGGGCGCTTCGTGCAGTTCACCTACGGCCCGCGCGCGCCGGTGTCGGAGCGGGTGGTGGCGGAACTGGGATTGAAGGTGCGCCGCGGCGAATTCGTGTTGCGCAACGTGCCGCCGGCGACGGTGTACGTGTACGAAAGGCAGCGGAGAGAAGTGAGCGGAGAGAAGTGAGCGGAGGAGTCCGCTTCCGCCCGCTCCTCGCTCCCCTCCACGCGTTCCTCGCTGTTACGCAGCCAGCGCTTCCAACGCCGGCACGTACGCGTAGCCGAGGTCGTCGGCCACCGCCTTGTAGGTGATCTTGCCGGCGTGCACGTTCAGGCCGTTGCGCAGGTGCTCGTCGTCCAGCAGCGCCTGCTTCGCGCCCTTGTTCGCCAGTTGCACCGCGAACGGCAGGGTGGCGTTGGTCAGGGCGAAGGTCGAGGTGCGGGCGACGCCGCCGGGCATGTTGGCCACGCAGTAGTGGATGATGCCGTCGACCTCGTAGGTCGGGTTCTGGTGCGTGGTCGGCTTCGAGGTCTCGAAGCAGCCGCCCTGGTCGATCGCCACGTCGACCAGCACCGAGCCGGGGCGCATCAGCTTGAGCTGCTCGCGCGACACCAGCTTCGGCGCCGCCGCGCCGGGGATCAGCACCGCGCCGATCACCAGGTCGGTGTACGGCAGGCGCTCCTCGATCGCATCGCGGGTCGAATAGATCGTGGTCAGCTTGTCGCCGTACAGTTCGTCGAGGTATTTCAGCCGGTCCAGCGAGCGGTCGAGGATGGTGACGTGCGCGTTCATGCCCATCGCCATGCGCGCGGCGTTGATGCCGACCACGCCGCCGCCGATCACCAGCACCTCGGCCGGTTTCACCCCCGGCACGCCGCCGAGCAGCACGCCCGAACCGCCCTGCGCCTTCTCCAGCGCGTGCGCGCCGGCCTGGATCGACATGCGACCGGCGACCTCGCTCATCGGCGCCAGCAGCGGCAGGCCGCCCTTGCGGTCGGTGACGGTTTCGTAGGCGATGCAGGTGGCGCCGGACTTCACCAGCGCCTTGGTCTGTTCCGGATCGGGCGCCAGGTGCAGGTAGGTGTAGAGGACCTGGCCGGGGCGCAGCATCGCGCATTCGTTCGGCTGCGGTTCCTTGACCTTGATGACCATGTCGGCGCGCTGGAAGATTTCCTCCGGCGTGTCGACGATCTGCGCGCCGGCCTTGACGTACTGCTCGTCGGCCAGGCCGATGGCCTTGCCGCCGTCGCGCTGGACGATGACCTGGTGGCCGTTGGCGACCAGTTCGCGCGCGCCGGCCGGGGTCAGGCCGATGCGGTATTCGTGGTTCTTGATTTCCTTGGGGACGCCGACAAGCATTTTTCTCTCCGGGGTGCGATGCGGCCTCGCGCGTGGGGAGCGCTGCGGCAAGGGACGAAGGCGTTGATTTTAACTGAAACTACCGTCAGGAAACCGCGCGCAGGCTGGCGGCCAGGCGTTCGAAGATTTGGTCGATGTGCGCCTTCCCGACGATCAGCGGCGGCGACAGGGCGATCACGTCGCCGGTCACCCGGGTCAGCAGGTCCTGCTGGTTGAAGGCGTTGGCGAACACGTCGTAGCCGCGGCTGCCGGGCGCGCCCTCGCGCGGGGCCAGTTCGATCGCGCCGATCAGGCCGTAGTTGCGCAGGTCGACGACGTGCGGCAGGCCCTTCAGCGAATGCAGGCCCTGCTGCCAGTAGTCGCCCAGTTCGATCGCCTTCCCGAACAGGCCTTCCTCCTCGTAGGTGTCCAGCGTGGCCAGCGCGGCGGCGCAGGCCAGCGGGTGGCCGGAGTAGGTGTAGCCGTGGAACAGGTCGATGGCGTCGTCCGGGCCCTGCATGAACGCGTCGAAGATCGAATCGGAAACGAACACCGCGCCCATCGGCACGCAGCCGTTGGTGATGCCCTTGGCCGCGGTGATCATGTCCGGCTGCACGCCGAAGCGCTGCGCGGCGAACGGCTTGCCGACGCGGCCGAAGCCGGTGATGACCTCGTCGAAGATCAGCAGGATGCCGTGCTTCGTGCAGATTTCGCGCAGCCGCTGCAGGTAGCCCTCCGGCGGCAGGATCACGCCGGCCGAGCCGGAGATCGGTTCGACGATCACGGCGGCGATCGTCGAAGCGTCGTACAGCGCGATCTGCCGTTCCAGGTCCTCGGCCAGTTCGACGCCGTGCTTCGGCAGGCCCTGCGAGAACGCGTTGCGCGACAGGTCCAGGGTGTGGCGGATGTGCGACACCGCCGGCAGCCCGGGGCCGAACCACTTGCGGTTGTTCGGCAGGCCGCCCAGCGAAATGCCGCCGAAGCCGACGCCGTGGTAGGCCTTCTCGCGGCCGATGAAGCGGGTGCGCTGGCCGTCGCCGCGCACGCGGTGGTAGGCCAGCGCGATCTTCAGCGCGCTGTCGACCGCCTCGGAACCGGAATTGGCGAAGAAGGCATGGTTGAGGTCGCCGGGGGTGATCTTCTTCAGGCGCTCGGCCAGGATGAACGGCAGCGGCGAACTCATCGAGAAGTTCGGCGCGAAGTCGAGGGTCCCGATCTGCTGCTTCACCGCCTCGACGATGCGCGGCCGCGCGTGGCCGGCGTTGCAGCACCACAGGCCGGCGGTGGCGTCGAGGATCTCGCGGCCGTCGACCGACTTGTAATGCATGCCGGAAGCGGAAGCGAGCAGGCGCGGCTTCTGCTTGAACAGCTTGTTGGCGGTGAACGGCATCCAGAACGCGTCCAGCGATTCCGGCGCCTGTTGCGACTGCGCGGCGTAGTGCTCGGCCAGGGCGCTGCGGGAGGAAGAAGAATCGGCACTCACGAGCGGCTCCTGGACGGTTCGGTTGTGGCCGGCAAAGCTTAGCGTGTTGAAAAAACTTTACAACTCGGGACGAAGGAGTTCCCTTGCAGCGGCGCGCGCCGGCGCGGCCTCGGACCCTGCAATCCGCCGGATTGCCCGCGGAGTACCCGGACTTTGTGGTCGCACCCAGGTGCGCTCCTGCAAAAACAAGGGCTTGCGGAATTGACCCCGACTGCCCGGGATGTAAAGTATCCGCAACACGACAACTGCATCCGGGAACGACAGATGGACATAGGCGCCCGCCTGCAACGGGTACGCATGGCCAAGGACCTGAGCCAGCGCGAGCTGGCCAAGCGGGTCGGGGTGACCAACAGCACCATCTCGCTGATCGAACAGAACAAGGTCAGCCCGTCGGTCAGCTCGCTGAAGAAGGTGCTGGACGGCATTCCCATTTCGCTGGCCGATTTCTTCACCCTCGACCTCGACGCCGGCCCGCCCGACAGCCCGTTCTACGGTGCCGGGGAACTGCCCGATGTGGGCAGCAACGGCCTGCATTACTTCCTGGTCGGCCAGCACCGCCCGCAGCGGCAGATGTGCATCCTGCGCGAGGTGATGCCGCCGGGCGGCGACACCGGCGACGCCATGCTCAGGCACGAAGGCGAGGAGGGCGGGGTGGTCGTCCAGGGTGAAGTCGAGGTGACCGTCGGCGACCAGGTGCGCGTGCTGCGCGCGGGCGAGGCGTACTATTTCGAGAGCAAGGTGCCGCACCGTTTCCGCAACGTCGGCGACGGCGAAGCGGTGATCGTCAGCGCGAACACGCCGGCGACGTTTTGACGTTGCCATTCCCGCTTTCGCGGAAAGGCGATCAAGAAATCATCGAGGTTACGACCGTGAACCCTCCACGCACCCGCGATTACTGGCAAACGCTCGCCGACGGCCTCGACATCCGCACGCAGGCCTTCATCGACGGCAAGTACGTCGACGCCGCCGGCGGCAAGACCTTCGACTGCATCAGCCCGATCGACGGCCGCTCGCTCGGCGAAGTCGCCGAATGCGGCGCCGAGGACGTGGAACGCGCGGTCAAGGCGGCGCGGCGCAGCTTCGAATCCGGCGCGTGGTCGCAGGCCAAGCCGTTCAAGCGCAAGAAGGTGCTGCAGAAGTTCGCGCAGCTGGTCGAGGAGCACATCGACGAACTCGCGCTGCTCGAGACCCTCGACATGGGCAAGCCGATCGGCGAAGCCACCGGCTACGACGCGCCGGCGGTGGCGCGCTGCCTGGCGTGGAGCGGCGAGGCCATCGACAAGGTTTACGGCGAGGTCGCACCGACCGGGCCAGGCGAACTGGGCATGGTCACGCGCGAGCCGCTGGGCGTGGTCGGCGCGATCGTGCCGTGGAATTTCCCGATGGTGATGGCGGCGTGGAAGATCGCGCCGGCGCTGGCCTGCGGCAATTCGGTGATCCTGAAGCCGTCGGAGAAGTCGCCGCTGACCGCGCTGCGCCTGGCCGGCCTGGCCGCGGAGGCGGGCATTCCCGACGGCGTGTTCAACGTGCTGCCCGGCTTCGGCAGGGAAGTCGGCGAGCCGCTGGCGCTGCACATGGGCGTGGACGGGCTGGTGTTCACCGGTTCCACCGCGGTCGGCAAGCGCCTGCTGCAGTGCGCGGGCCTGTCGAACATGAAGCGTACCTACCTGGAATGCGGCGGCAAGAGCCCGAACATCGTCTTCGCCGATGCGCCCGACCTCGAGGCCGCGGCGCATTCGGCGGCCAGCGCGATCTTCTACAACCAGGGCGAGGTCTGCACCGCGGCGTCGCGCCTGCTGGTGGAGCGTTCGATCAAGGACGATTTCGTCGCCCGCGTGGTCGAGGCCGGGCGCAGGATGCAGCCGCGGCACCCGCTGGAACCGGGCGCGGCGATGGGCGCGATGGTCGACGAGGCGCAGACCGAGCGCGTGCTCGGCTACATCCGGAAGGGCCTGGACGAAGGCGCGCGCCTTGCCCTCGGCGGCAAGCGCGCCGACGTGGTCGCCGGCGGCTGCTATATCGAGCCGACCGTGTTCGACGACGTCAGGCACGGGCAGACGATCTCGCGCGAGGAAATCTTCGGCCCGGTGCTGGCGGTGATCGCGTTCGACGGCGAGGAAGAGGCGCTGCGCATCGCCAACGACAGCGACTACGGCCTGGCCGCGGCGGTGTGGACCCGCGACATCTCGCGCGCGCATCGCATCGCCCGCAAGCTGCGCGCCGGCAGTGTCTGGGTCAACTACTGGGACGGCGGCGACATGACCGCGCCGTTCGGCGGCTACAAGCAGTCCGGCAACGGCCGCGACAAGTCGCTGCACGCATTCGAGAAGTACACCGAGGTCAAGGCGACCTGGATCAACCTCGAAGCGTGATGCTGCCGTAGAGCGGGGCTTGCCCCGCTGCCTTTGCTCTGTGGCGACGCGACGAAAGACAGCGGGGCAGGCCCTGCTCTACAAAGGCGCGGCGAATCTGCCAGAATCGCGCGACTCCGACCGATCACGACCCGATGAGCGCCACTACCGTCGCCGCCCCGACCGCCAATTCACCCGGCCGCGTGCTGTTCGCCAGCCTGATCGGCACCACCATCGAGTTCTTCGACTTCTACATCTACGCCACCGCGGCGGTGATCGTCTTCCCGCAGCTGTTCTTCCCGAAAAGCGACCCGACCACCGCGACCCTGCAGTCGTTCGCGACCTTCGCGCTGGCGTTCATCGCGCGACCGGTCGGTTCGGCGCTGTTCGGTCACTTCGGCGACCGCGTCGGCCGCAAGGCCACGCTGGTCGCGGCGCTGCTGACGATGGGCCTGTCGACCGTCGCCATCGGCCTGCTGCCGACCTATGCGCAGATCGGCGTCGCCGCGCCGGCGCTGCTGGCGCTGTGCCGGCTGGGGCAGGGCATCGGCCTGGGCGGCGAATGGGGCGGCGCGGTGCTGCTGGCGACCGAGAACGCGCCGCCGGGCAAGCGCGCGTGGTACGGCATGTTCCCGCAGCTCGGCGCGCCGATCGGCTTCCTGTGCTCGACCGGCGTGTTCGTGCTGCTGACCGAGCTGGTCAGCGACGAACAATTCCTCGCCTGGGCCTGGCGCATCCCGTTCCTGGCATCGGCGGTCCTGGTGCTGGTCGGCCTGTGGGTGCGGCTGCGGATCGCCGAGACGCCGGCGTTCCGGCAGGCGATGGAACGCGAGGAACGCGTGCGCGTGCCGATCGCCGACGTGCTGGCGAAATACCCGGGGCGCCTGGTCGCCGGCACTTTCGGCCTCATCGCCACCTTCGTGCTGTTCTACCTGATGACCGTGTTCGCGCTGAGCTGGGGCACGACGAAACTCGGTCTCGACCGCGAGCGGTTCCTGCTGCTGCAGATGGCCGGCGTGCTGTTCTTCGCGTTCACCATCCCGCTGTCGGCGGTGTACGCCGACCGCTTCGGCCGGCGCAACGCGATGATCGTCGCGACCGTGCTGATCATCGCCTTCGGCTTCCTGTTCGCGCCATTGTTCGGCGAGGGCGCGGGCAGCGCCAGCGCGTTCGTCTTCCTTGCCCTCGGCCTCGGTGCGATGGGCCTGACCTACGGGCCGTGCGGGACCACGCTGTCGGAAATGTTCCCGACCCGGGTGCGCTACACCGGCGCGTCGCTGGCGTTCAACCTGGCCGGCATCCTCGGCGCCTCGTTCGCGCCGTACATCGCCACCAGGCTCGGCGAGAAGTACGGCATCGCCGCGGTCGGCTGGTACCTCGCGGCGATGGCGACGCTGACCCTGCTCGCGCTGCTGTTCGTGCCAAGGTCGTCCCAGCCCGATTGAGCCTTCCCGCAGAGGATCGCCGTGGCCGGTTCAGTGGAACAGCCGCTTGACCGTGCGCGACAACCAGCCGCCTTCCTGGTGCACGTGGATGAAGCGGTTCAGGTGCTGCTTGACCGATTCCGCGTAGGCCTTGTCGTCGCTGCGGATGTGGTTGAACAGCCAGCGCGACAGCAGGCTCTTCAGTTCGTCGGCGACGTCCTCGCCGGCGCGGAAACGCAGCTGGTACTCGCCGACGCGCTTGGTGAAGATCTCGTGCACGCGCTTGTGCGCCGCGCTGAAGGGATAGCCGGCTTCCTCCATCAGCTCTTCCTCGAAGGCGAAGTGCGACAGCGTGTAGTCGACCAGTTCGTCGATCACGTCGCCGACCACCGCATTGCTGTGCCCCATCTGCGCGGCGTGCAGCTGGTTGATCATGTCGACGATGCGCCGGTGCTGGCCGTCGATGATGTCGATGCCGGTGTCCAGGTTGTCCTGCCAGATGAGCAAAGCCATGAGTTCCCCTTCGCGCGCGTGCTCCGCGCATCAAGTAGCGAAGGGAAGTCTCGGCCCGGCGCATGCCGGGTGCATTGATCGGGATCAATCGCGCGGTGCGATGCGGTCAGCCGGGTAGCCGTTGTCCGAGCGACGCGATCCGCGCCCAGGGATCCGTGCGCAGGCGGGAAGCGCGCCGCATCGCGCCGGCCAGATCGTAGTGGTCGCCGCCGCGGGTCGCACCGAGTTCTTCCCAGCGCAGCGGCATGGCCACCGGCGCGCCGGCGCGGGCGCGCAACGACCAGCCGGCGATGCTGGTCGCGCTGCGGTAGTTGCGCAGCCAGTCGATGAAGATGCGGCCGCGGCGCAGGTGCTTCGGCGCGCTGGCGACGTAGCGGTCCGGGTGGCGTTCCGCCAGCCCGCGCGCAGTGCGTTCGCAGAAATCCTTGGCCTGCGCCCAGTCCGGGCCGGCATCGAACGGCGCGACCACGTGCACGCCCTTGCCGCCGGTCAGGCGCACGCAGCTCTCCAGTCCGTTGCGGCGCAGGCTCGCGCGGATCTCGCGCGCGGCGGCAACGACGGCGGGCCAGGCGACGCCGGGGCCGGGGTCGAGGTCGAAGACCAGCCGGTCCGGCCGGTCCGGCGTTTCCGCGTGCGCGCCCCAGGCATGCAGTTCGATGGCGCCGATGCGCACCAGTTCGAGCAGGCCGCGCAGGTCGTCGATGTACAAGTAGGGCGCGACGCCGCCGTCCTTTTCGGCCAGCATCACGCTGCGGACGTGCTCGCCGATGCCCTTGCCGGGATGGCGCTGGAAGAAATGCGTACCGCCGATGCCGTCGGGGCAGCGCAGCAGCGACAACGGACGGCCGGCGATCTCCGGCAGCAGGCGCGGCGCCACGGCATGGTAGTAGCGGGCCACGTCGCCACGCGTGATCGCGGTGCCCGGATAGACGATGCGCCCGGGTTTTTCGATGGCGACGCCTTCGATCAGTAGTGCCGCATCGTCGTTCATGCGCATCTCCCGGCAGGGATCCGGGCCATTTCACCACAATGCGTCGCGCAGCTTGTACCAGGCCATCGCCGCGACCAGCAGCGGCGTGCGCAGGGCGCGGCCGCCGGGGAAGGGGCGGTGCGGGATCTTCGCGAACAGGTCGAGGCGCTCGCTTTGCCCGCGGATCGCTTCGGCGATCAGCTTGCCGGCGAGGCCGGTGGCGATCACGCCGTGGCCGCTGAAACCCTGCGCGAACCAGACGTTCGTCCCGATCCGGCCCCAGTGCGGCGCGCGGTTCAGCGAGATATCGATCATGCCGCCCCACAGGTGGTCGAAATCGACGTCTTTCAGTTGGGGAAACACGCGCTGCATGCGCCGGCGCATCACCCCGCGCAGGTTCGGCGGTTGCAGCGTCGAATAGCTGGCGCGGCCGCCGAACAGCAGGCGGTGGTCCGCGCTCAGCCGGAAATAATCCAGGGCCCAGTTGGTGTCGGCCACCGCCATGTCGTTGCGGATCAGGGCGCGTGCGCGTCCCTCGCCCAGCGGTCGCGTTGCGGCGATGTAGGTGCCGACCGGCATGATCCGCGATTCGATTTCCGGGGCGATGCCGTGCAGCAGCGCGTTGCCGGCAAGGATGGCGTGGTCGCAGCGGACTTCGCCGTGCGCGGTCTTCAGCAGGGGCTTCGCACCGCGGACCAGCTGCGTCGCCCCCGACCGTTCGAAGATCCGCACGCCGGCGGCGAGTGCTGCGCGCCCCAGGCCGAGCGCGTACTTCAGCGGATGCAGGTGGCCGGCAACGGGGTCGTACATCGCGCCGAGGTAGCGATCGCTGGCGAGTTGCCCGTGCAGGCGCTCGCGATCCCACCACTCGACCCTCGGGTTGTAATGGGTCCGATAGTGCTCGATGGCCTGCAGCAGTTCGCGCTGTTGGCGCGGCCTGATCGGCACGGTGGCATGCCCGGGGCGCCAGTCGCAGTCGATGCCGTGCCTTTCGATCCGCGAATGCAGCCAGCCCAGTCCTTCCAGCGACAGCCGGAACATCCGCTTCGCGTCTTCCAGCCCGGCCAGCCGCTCCAGCTTTTCCTCGCCGCAGCCGAAGCCGGGGATGACCTGGCCGCCGTTGCGGCCCGATGCCCCCCAGCCGATGCGTTCGGCTTCGAGGACGACGACCCGGTAGCCGGCTTCGGCCAGTTCCAGCGCCGCGGACAGGCCGGTGTAGCCGGCGCCGACGATGCAGATGTCGGTGTCGATGCGTCCATCCAGTCGCGGCTGCTGCGGGAGGAGTTCGGCGCTGGCGGCGTACCAGCTGGGCGGGTAGGTCGAAGCGCCGGCCATGTTCAGACCGCCCGCAGATACCACTCGTATTCGAGGTCGGTCACCTGCGCATAGAACGTGCGCATTTCCTTCAGCTTCTGCTGGCCGTAGATGTGGCGGAAGCGTTCGCCGAACTGTTCGCGGATGAAGTCGCTTTCAACGAAGGCCGAGATTGCGTCGCGCCAGAACGGCTGCTTGTTCTCGGTCTGCTCGTAGGCGTTGCCGACGATGGCCGGTCCCGGGTCGAAGCCGTTGTCGATGCCCCGCAGCATGCCGGCCAGCACCGCGGCGGTGACCAGGTAGGCGTTGGCGTCGGCGCCGGCGATGCGGTGTTCGATGCGCATGTTCTTCGCATCGCTGTGCGGCACGCGCATCGCCACGGTGCGGTTGTTGTAGCCCCAGCATTCGTTCAACGGCACGAAGGCGTTGAGCACGAAGCGGCGGTACGAATTCGCGTGCGGGGCGAACAGCAGCAGGCAATCGCCCGCGCTGCGCTGCAGGCCGCCGATCGCGTGCTTCAGCGCGGCGGCCGGCGCGTCCGGGCCCGAGGCGAAGATGTTGCGGCCGTCGGCGTCGAGCACGCTGGCGTGGACGTGCAGGCCGCAGCCGGCCTGTTCGACGAAGGGCTTGGCCATGAAGCTGGCCTGCATGCCCTGCTGCTGGGCAATGGCCTTGATCGCGCGCTTCAGGCAGATCGCGTCGTCGCAGGCGAGCAGGGCGTCGTCGCGGTGCCTGAGGTTGATCTCGAACTGGCCCGGCGCGTACTCGGCGACCGCGGTGTCGGCGGGGATGCCCTGCGCGGCGCAGGCCGCGGCGACCGCGTCGGTGAAGCCGCGGTAGTCGTTGAGGTCTTCCATGTAGTAGACCTGCGTGCTGCGGTTGCGCGCGCCGGTGTTCGGGTTGATCGCCGGTTGCGGGCGACCCTGCGCGTCGGGCAGGCGGTCGAACAGGTAGAACTCCAGCTCCACCGCGACGACCGGCTTCAGGCCGCGGGACGCGTAGCGGTCGAGCACGCGCTTCAGCACCTCGCGCGGGTTTGCTTCGAAGGCGCCGCCAGCGGCGTCTTCCATTGACAGCAGCAGTTGCGCCATCGGCCGCGGTGCCCACGGGACGGGTTTCAGCGAACCGGGGACGGGGCGGCAGATGCGGTCCTCGTCGCCGATGTCGTAGCCCAGTCCGGTTTCCTCGACCGTGTTGCCGGTGATGTCGGTGCCGATCAGCGACATCGGCAGGCACACGCCGTCGGCGTAGACCTTGTCCAGCGCGTCGCGGGTCACCCGCTTGCCGCGCAGCAGGCCGTTCATGTCCGGCAGCAGCAGGTCGATCTGCTCCAGGCCGTCGATGCCCTGGAGGGTGGCGGCATCGGTGGCGGACAGCGTGGCGGTCGGGCTGGGATTGCGGGTCATGGTGGCCTCTGCTCGGCTCGCGGGCAGCTTAACAGAGCGGGGAGGGTGTCAAGAATACTCATCACCTGACTCGCGATATGGCCGTATTCTTCGCGGAATTGCGTTGCGGCGGCAAGACCGGTCGCCGGCGTGTTGTAAAAATAAAACGGCCGGGTTAATTTGCCTGCAAGCTTCCCAAGAGCCCCCACCATGGCCAGCCTGCCGCTGGTCGGCCTGCCCACCGACCTCAAGCAAATCGGCGCGCACCCATTCCTCGCCGTCGGCGAGAAATATGCGCGCGCGGTGGTCGATGGCGCCGGGGCCATCCCGATCCTGTGGCCGACCCTGCAGCCGCCGCTGCCCCTGGGCGAACTGCTGGACACGGTCGACGGCGTGTTGCTGACCGGCGCGGTCAGCAACATCGAGCCGCACCACTACGGCGACGAACCCAGCTACGAAGGCAACCTGCACGACCCCGCGCGCGACGCCACCACGCTGCCGCTGGCGAAACTGGCGGTGGAGATGGGCGTGCCGGTACTGGCGCTGTGCCGCGGCTTCCAGGAGGTCAACGTCGCCTTCGGCGGCAGCCTGTACCAGAAGGTGCACGAGGTGGAAGGCCACCTCGACCACCGCGAGAATCCCGACGATCCGCTCGAACGCCGGTACGCGCCGGCGCACGCGGTCACCTTCAATCCCGGCGGCCTGCTCGCGCGCATCGCCGGCGCGCCGTCGGCGCGGGTCAACTCGCTGCACGGGCAGGGCGTGGCCAGGCTCGGCACCGGCCTGAAGGTCGAAGCGGTGGCGCCGGACGGCCTGATCGAGGCGTTCTCGCTTTCGAAGGGCGATGCCGACGGCGGCGGCTTCCTGCTCGGCGTGCAGTGGCACCCGGAATGGCGCGTCGCCGAGAATCCGTTCTACCTGAGCGTCTTCCGCGCCTTCGGCGATGCCTGCCGCAAACGCGCCGCGCGCCGTAACGCCGCCGGCACCGAAACCCGAACCGAGGCCGCATCGGCCTGACCGCATGAGCCAACGCCAACGCCCGCGCAAGCCCGTCCCCGAGCAGACCGAGAACGCGCTGCGGCGCTGGCTGAAGGAGCGCAACATCACCGAAGTCGAGTGCCTGGTGCCGGACATCACCGGCAACGCGCGCGGCAAGATCATCCCCGCCGACAAGTTCAGCCACGACTACGGCACGCGCCTGCCCGAGGGCATCTTCGCCACCACCGTCACCGGCGACTATCCCGAGGACTACTACGAACTGGTGTCGCCGTCGGACTCGGACATGTACCTGCGCCCCGACGCCGACACCGTGCGCATGGTGCCGTGGGCCACCGACCCGACCGCGCAGGTCATCCACGACTGCTACACCCGCGACGACAAGCCGCACGAACTGGCGCCGCGCAATGTGCTGCGCCGCGTGCTGGCCGCGTACGCCGACGCCGGCCTGCGCCCGGTGGTGGCGCCGGAAGTGGAGTTCTTCCTGGTGCAGAAGAACACCGACCCGGACTTCCCGCTGCTGCCGCCGGCCGGGCGTTCCGGGCGGCCGGAGACCGCGCGGCAGTCGTACTCGATCGACGCGGTCAACGAGTTCGACCCGATCCTCGACCTGATGTACGACTACTGCGACGCGATGGAACTGGACGTGGACACGCTGATCCACGAAACCGGCGCGGCGCAGCTGGAGGTCAACTTCACCCACAGCGACGCGATGTCGCGCGCCGACCAGGTGTTCCTGTTCAAGCGCACCATGCGCGAGGCGGCGATGCGCCACGGCATCTACGCCACCTTCCTGGCCAAGCCGATGGAGAACGAGCCCGGCAGCGCGCTGCACATCCACCAGAGCGTGGTCGACGCGAAGACCGGCCGCAACGTGTTCGCCGGCCGGGAGCCGGGCAGGCAGAGCGCGCTGTTCATGCACTACCTGGCCGGGCTGCAGAAGTACACGCCGATGGCGATGGCGTTCTTCGCGCCGAACGTGAATTCCTACCGCCGCCTGGTGTTCGGCGAGATCTCGCCGAAGAACGTGCAGTGGGGCTACGACAACCGCACCTGCGGCCTGCGCGTGCCGCTGGACACGCCGGAGAACACCCGCGTGGAAAGCCGCTTCGCCGGTTCCGACGCCAACCCCTACCTGGCGATGGCGGCGACGCTGGCCTGCGGCCTGCTGGGCATCCGCGAGAAGCTCAGGCCGAGCCCGCCGACCGCCGAGAGCGTCGGCGAGGAATCCGGCAAGTACGAACTGGCGCGCTCGCTGGGCGAGGCGCTGGACGACCTGGAGAGCTGCAAGCCGTTGCACGCGCTGCTCGGGCCGCGCTTCGTCCGTGCGTACATCGCGATCAAGCGCAAGGAATACGAAACCTTCTTCCGCGTGATCAGTTCGTGGGAGCGGGAGTTTTTGCTGTTGAACGTCTGATTGCCGTCACCCCGGGCGCAGCGGGGGATCCGCTTTCCCCTTCGTCCGGCGTGCGATAGGGCAGATTCCCCGCTGCGCCCGGATGGCAAGGCATTGGAGATTGCAATGGAACACCTCGACACCAAGACCCTGCAAAAGCTCGACGCGGCGCACCACCTGCACCCGTTCAACGACAACGCCGTACTGGCGAAGAAGGGCACGCGCATCCTGACCCGCGGCGAGGGCTGCTATGTCTGGGACGCCGACGGCAACAAGCTGCTCGACGCCTTCGCCGGGCTGTGGTGCGTCAACATCGGCTACGGGCGCAAGGAGCTGGGCGAAGCGGCGAAGCGGCAGATGGACACGCTGGCCTACTACAACAGCTTCTTCCAGTGCACGGTCGAGCCGACCATCGAGCTGGCGGCGAAGCTGGCCGAACTGGCGCCGGGCGACATCAACCACTCGTTCTTCGTCAACTCCGGCTCCGAGGCCAACGACACCATCCTGCGCCTGGTCCGGCACTTCTGGGCGGTGCAGGACCAGCCGCGCAAGAACATCTTCATCGGCCGCCACAACGGCTACCACGGCACCACCGTGGCCGGCGCCAGCCTCGGCGGCATGAAGGGCATGCACAGGCAGGGCGGGTTGCCGATTCCCGACATCCACCACATCGAGCCGCCGTTCTGGTTCGGCGACGGCGACGAGCTGTCGCCGGACGAATACGGCCTGGCCGCGGCGAAGCGGCTGGAGGACAAGATCCTCGAACTCGGTCCGGAGCGCGTGGCCGCGTTCATCGGCGAGCCGATCATGGGCGCGATCGGCGTGTACATCCCGCCGATGACCTACTGGCCGGAGATCGAGCGCATCTGCCGCAAGTACGACGTGCTGCTGGTCGCCGACGAGGTGATCTGCGGCTTCGGCCGCACCGGCGAATGGTTCGGCAGCCAGTACTTCGGCTTCCAGCCCGACATCATGCCGGTGGCCAAGGGCATCACCTCCGGCTACATCCCGCTGGGCGCGGCGACGTTCAACGACCGGGTGGCGAAGGTGCTGAAGGAGCAGGGCGGCGAACTGGCCCACGGCGCGACCTATTCCGGGCATCCGGTCTGCACCGCGGTGGCGCTGGAGAACCTGCGCATCCTGCAGGAGGAGGGCATCGTCGAGCGGGCCAGGACCGAGATCGCCCCATACCTGGCCCAGCGCTGGGCCGAGCTGGGCGAGCACCGCCTGGTCGGCGAGGCGCGCATCGCCGGCATGGTCGGCGCGCTCGAGCTGGTGCCGGACAAGCCCAGGCGCACATTCTTCGAAGAACGCGGTAAAGTCGGGGCGCTGTGCCGGGACATCGCGCTGCGCAACGGGCTGATCCTGCGCGCCACCAACGATTCCATGCTGTTGTCGCCGCCGCTGGTCATCGATCGCGCGCAGGTCGACGAACTGTTCGAGAAGGCATGGAAATCGCTCGACGAGACCGCGGCAGAGCTCGGCAAGTGACGCGGAAGGAATAGGGAGTGGGAAAAGGGTGCGACCGGCCGCGGGGCCGGGCGCGAACGGCAACGACGACGCCCGCGCGGGCGATTTGGAGAGTGCAATGAAGCTGCGAATCCTGTCTGTGGCATTGGCCGCCTGTACGCTCGCCGCCTGCGGCGGCAAGAAGGAGGCGGGAGAGGCGGGCGCTCCCGCCCCCGCCGGCGGCGACAAGGTCGTCAACGTCTACAACTGGTCGGACTACATCGCCGAGGACACCAACCCGAACTTCGAGAAGGCCACCGGCATCAAGGTGACCTACGACGTGTTCGACAGCAACGAGGTGCTGGAAACCAAGCTGCTGGCCGGTTCCAGCGGCTACGACGTGGTGGTGCCGACGATCAACTTCCTCGGCCGGCAGATCCAGGCCGGCGTGTTCCTGCCGCTGGACAAGACCAAGATCCCGAACTGGGCCAACCTCGACCCGGCGGTGATGAAGAAGCTGGAGGCGCAGGACCCGGGCAACCAGTACGCGGTGCCGTACATGTGGGGCACCACCGGCATCGGCTACAACGTCGACAAGGTCAAGGCCGCGTTCGGCAACACCGACATCGCCGGCAGCCTGGACATCGTGTTCAAGCCGGAAAACATCGCCAAGATGAAGGATTGCGGCGTGACCTTCCTCGACACGCCGGACGAACTGATCCCGCTGGCGCTGAACTATCTGGGCGAGGATCCCAACAGCGAGGACCCGGCGGTGGTCGAGAAGGCGGTGCCGCTGCTGAAGTCGATCCGCCCGTACGTCACCAACTTCCATTCCTCGCAGTACATCGACGGGCTGGCCAACGGCGACACCTGCCTGGTGGTCGGCTGGTCCGGCGACGTGATCCAGGCCCGCGACCGCGCGGCCGAGGCCGGCAACGGCGTCGAGATCGCCTACGCGATCCCGAAGGAGGGCGCGCCGCTGTGGTTCGACATGCTGGCGATCCCGAAGGACGCGCGCCACGTCGATGCGGCCTACGCGTACATCAACTACCTGCTGGATCCGCAGGTGATGGCCAACAACTCCAACTACATCGCCTACCCGAACGCGGTGCCGAAGGCGAAGGCGCTGATGGACAAGGAGATCACCGGCGACCCGACCATCTATCCGCCGGCGGAAGTCGAAGCCAAGCTGTACACCGTGAAGATCCGCCCGCCGCAGATCAACGACCTGTACACCCGGATCTGGACCGACCTGAAGACCGGACACTGAGCGGCCGGCGCTGCACCAGCGGGGCGTGCGGGAAGGGCCGCCCCATCGATCGACGGGGCGCCGCGCCCGCACGGGCCGGCGCCGGAACGGCAACGGGGGACGCATGGCGGCAATGGATGCAACGGGATCCGGCGCGGTGCAGGCGGCCGCGCCGCAGGCGGAAACGTCGGGCGCCGACGAATACGTGCGCATCGTCGACGTGCGCAAGGAGTTCGACGGCTTCGTCGCGGTGGACAACACCAGCCTGAGCATCCGCAAGGGCGAGATCTTCGCCCTGCTGGGCGGCTCGGGCAGCGGCAAGTCGACCCTGCTGCGCTGCCTGGCAGGCTTCGAGAAGCCGACCGCGGGCAAGATCTGGCTCGACGGGCAACTGCTCAACGACCTGCCGCCGTACGAGCGGCCGATCAACATGATGTTCCAGTCCTACGCGCTGTTCCCGCACATGAGCGTGGAGCAGAACGTCGGCTTCGGCCTGAAGCAGGCCGGGATGGCCAGGGACGCGATCGCGGCGCGCGTCGCCGAGATGCTGGCGCTGGTGCAGCTGGGCAAGCTGGCCAGGCGCAAGCCGCACCAGCTTTCCGGTGGCCAGCAGCAGCGCGTCGCGCTGGCGCGCTCGCTGGCGCGCGGGCCGAAGCTGTTGCTGCTCGACGAGCCGATGGGCGCGCTGGACAAGAAGCTGCGCACGCAGATGCAGCTGGAACTGGTCAACATCATCGAGAAGTCCGGGGTGACCTGCGTGATGGTCACCCACGACCAGGAAGAGGCGATGACCATGGCCACGCGCATCGCGCTGATGGAGCACGGCCGCATCCGCCAGGTCGGCACGCCGGACGAGATCTACGAAGCGCCGACCAGCCGTTTCGCCGCCGAGTTCATCGGCTCGGTCAACCTGTTCGAAGGCAGGATCGAGGACGACGAAGTCGACTTCGTCACCATCCGCACGCCCGCGTTCGAGTCGCTGATCCACGTCGGCCACGGCATTTCCGGCTTCGAGGGCCAGGACGTGGCCTTCGGCGTGCGCCCCGAGAAGGTGTGGATCACCAAGGAGGAACCGGAGCAGCGGCACAACAAGGCGCGCGGCACCATCGAGGACATCGCCTACTACGGCAGCCATTCGATCTTCCACGTGCGCCTGCCCAGCGGGGTCAAGGTGCTGTCGAACTTCGCCAACCAGCAGCGCTGGGCCAGCGAGGGCCTGACCTGGGGCGACCCGGTGTGGGTGTCGTGGGACGACAACGACGGCGTGGTGCTGACCTCATGAAGCCGGGCGCGCTGCGCAAATGGCTGCCGGGGCCGCGCTGGGCGGTGATCGCGGTGCCGTACCTGTGGATGCTGGTGTTCTTCGCCATCCCGTTCCTGATCGTGCTGCGCATCTCGTTCTCGATGCGCGACCTGGTCCGTTCGCCGCCGTACACGCCGATCGTCGAGTACGTCAACGGCGCGCTGACCTGGCGGCTCAACTGGGACCACTACATCACCCTGGTCACCGAGTCGCTGTACGTGCAGGCCTACGCCAGTTCGGTGTGGATCGCCGCGGTTTCCACGCTGCTGTGCCTGCTGATCGGCTACCCGATGGCCTACGCGATCTCGCGCATGTCGCCGGCCGCGCGCAACGTCGCGATGATGCTGGTGGTGCTGCCGTCGTGGACCTCGTTCCTGATCCGCGTCTACGCCTGGGTCGGCATCCTCAAGAACAACGGCCTGCTCAACAACCTGCTGATGAAGGCAGGCATCATCGACGAGCCGCTGAAGATCCTGTACACGCCGCTCGCCGCCTACATCGGCATCGTCTACTGCTACCTGCCGTTCATGGTGCTGCCGCTGTACACCAACCTGGTCAAGCACGACCAGCGCCTGCTCGAAGCCGCCTACGATCTCGGCGCGAAGCCGTGGCAGGCGTTCCTGAAGGTGACCCTGCCGCTGTCGAAGGCCGGCATCGTCGCCGGCTGCATGCTGGTGATGATCCCGGCGGTGGGCGAATACGTGATCCCGGAAATGCTTGGCGGCCCCGATACGCTGATGATCGGCCGGCAACTGGTCAACGACTTCAGCGCGTCCACCGACTGGCCGCGCGCGTCGGCGGTGGCGATCGCGATGCTGCTGTTGCTGCTGGTGCCGATCATCGTCTTCAACCGGGTGCAGCAACGCGAGCTGGAGGACAGGCTGGCATGAGCGGCGCCACCCACGGACGTACCCGCTGGTTCGGCTGGACGGTGCTGGTGCTCGGCTTCGCCTTCCTGTACCTGCCGATCCTGATCCTGATGGTCTATTCGTTCAACGAGAACCGGCTGGCCACGGTATGGTCGCGCTTCTCGTTCAAGTGGTACGTCGCGCTGTTCAACGACCGCGCGATGCTGCAGGCGGCGTGGCTGAGCCTGAAGGTGGCGTTCTGGACCGCGTGCGCGGCGGTGGTGCTGGGCACGCTGGCCTCGCTGGTGATGACGCGGATGCGCAGCTTCCCGACCAAGACCGCGTTCGCCGCGCTGATCACCGCGCCGCTGGTGATGCCTGACGTGATCCTGGGCCTGTCGATGCTGCTGCTGTTCGTCTCCACCGGCGGCTTGGTCAATTCGCTGGGCATGGGCCACTTCGAGGCGAAGGGCGTGTACTCGATCTGGATCGCCCACGTCACCTTCACCCTCGCGTTCGTCACCGTGGTGATCTCCTCGCGCATGGCCGAACTGGACAAGTCGCTGGAGGAGGCGGCGATGGACCTGGGCGCGAACCGGATCAAGGTGTTCTTCCAGATCACCCTGCCGATCATCGCGCCGGCGCTGCTGTCGGGCTGGCTGCTCGCCTTCACCCTGTCGCTGGACGACGTGGTGGTGGCCAGCTTCGTCTCCGGCCCCGGCTCGACCACGCTGCCGATCAAGGTGTTCTCGTCGGTGCGGCGCGGCCTGAACCCGGAGGTCAACGCGGTGGCCACGATCCTGGTGCTGCTGGTTTCGCTGGGCGCCGTCGCCGGGTGGTGGTGGATGCAGCGCGAGGAGAAGCGCCGCCAGCGCGACATGCAACTGGCGGTGCAGGGCAACGGCTGACGCGACAACGATGCGCTAACGCGCGCCGTCGCACACTATCGGACCATGAGCATCGAATCCGTCAATCCCTGGACCGGCCAGGTCGAATACCGCTACGAATGGCGATCCGCCGCCGAAGTCGACGCGACGCTGCAGGCCGCGCGGGAAGCATTCCCCGCGTGGGCCGCGCTGCCGCTGGAGCGGCGCGGCGAACTGCTGAAGCGGGCCGGCGAACAGTTGCGCGCGCGCCGCGACGACATCCAGCGGCTGATGACCGCGGAGATGGGCAAGCTGCGCCGCGAGGCGCTGGCCGAGATCGAGAAATGCGCCGGCGCCTGCGACTACTACGCCGGGCATGCGGCCGCCTACCTGCGCGAGCAGCCCATCGCCACCGAGGCCGCGAGCAGCTACGTGGCCTACGAGCCGATCGGCTGCGTGTTCGCGGTGATGCCGTGGAACTTCCCGATCTGGCAGGTGTTCCGCTTCCTTGCGCCGGCGTTGATGGCGGGGAACGTCGCCGTACTCAAGCACGCGGTCAACGTGCCGCGCTGCGCCGACGCGATCAAGGCGGCGCTCGATGCGGCCGGCTTGCCGCGCGGCGTGTTCGACGTGCTGCACATCGACAACGGGCAGGCGGCGGAAGTGATCCGCGACCCGCGCATCGCCGCGGTCACGCTGACCGGCAGCGAGCGCGCCGGCAGGTCGGTCGCCGCCACCGCCGGCAGCGTGCTGAAGAAGTGCGTGATGGAGCTGGGCGGCAGCGACGCCTTCGTCGTGCTCGACGACGCCGACCTCGACGCCACCGTCGCCGCCGCGGTGAAGAGCCGCTTCGACAACGCCGGGCAGACCTGCATCGCCGCCAAGCGCTTCGTCGTGGTCGAGGCGGTCGCCGGCGAATTCGTGCGCCGTTTCGTCGAGGCCGCGTCGAAGCTGCGCGTCGGCGACCCGAACGACGAGGCGACCACGCTGGCGCCGATGGCGCGCCGCGACCTGCGCGACGAACTGCAGCGACAGGTGCAGGCCAGCATCGCCGCCGGCGCCAAGCCGCTGCTCGGCTGCGAGCCCGACGCGTCGTATGCCGGCTACCCGGCGTCGATCCTCGACGGCGTCGCGCCGGGCATGCCGGCGTATTCGGAGGAACTGTTCGGCCCGGTCGCCGGCATCCTGCGCGCGAAGGACGAGGCCGACGCGGTGCGGCTGGCCAACGACACCGCGTTCGGCCTCGGCGGCAGCGTGTGGACGCGCGACCGCGCGCGCGGCGACCGCGTCGCACGGCAACTGCAGTGCGGCGCGGCCTTCGTCAACGCGATCGTGCGCAGCGACGTGCGCCTGCCGTTCGGCGGCTGCAAGCGTTCCGGCTTCGGCCGCGAACTGGCCGAGCACGGCATCCGCGAGTTCACCAACATCAAGAGCGTCTACGTGGCCTGATGCGCTGCGCCGGTGGAACGGATGGTTGCGCGGCCGGCCGTTCCGGCGCGCCCGTCCGCCGGCATATTGTGCGGACATCCAGGAGGTCCCATGAACGCCATCGCCCAGACGCAACCCGCCCGCATCGTCCGCAAGGTGCGCGGCATGCCCGCGTCCGATGGCGCGGGAGTCAAGCTGACCCGCGTGATCGGCGGCCCGGAGTTGCCCGACCTCGATCCGTTCCTGCTGCTCGACGAGTTCGGCACCGACAAGGCCGAGGACTACATCGCCGGCTTCCCGGCCCACCCGCACCGTGGCTTCGAGACCGTCACCTACATGCTCGACGGCCGCATGCGCCACAAGGACAACCACGGCAACGAAGGCCTGCTGACCTCCGGCGCGGTGCAGTGGATGACCGCCGGCCGCGGCCTGGTCCATTCGGAGATGCCGGAACAGGATTCCGGGCGCATGCGCGGCTTCCAGCTGTGGGTCAACCTGCCGGCGAAGGACAAGATGACCGCGCCGAAATACCAGGAATTCGCCCCGGAGAAGATCCCGGTCGCGCAGCCGAAGCCGGGCGTATCGGTGAAGGTCATCGCCGGTGCGGTCGGCGATGTCGCCGGCCCGATCGCACAGCCGGCGACCGATCCGGTCTACCTCGACATCGCGCTCGACGCCGGCGCGGCGTGGGAGTACGCGCTGCCGGAAGGCCACAACGCCTTCCTCTACGCCTACGAAGGTACGGCGACGGTGGGCGAGGGCGACGACGGCCGCACGCTGGAAACGCGGGAACTCGCGGTGCTCGGCGGCGGTCCGTCGCTGTCGTTGCGCGCGGGGGCGCAGCCCGCGCGGGTCATCCTCGTCGCCGGCCGTCCGATCGGCGAGCCGGTGATGCGCTACGGCCCGTTCGTGATGAACACCAAGCAGGAACTGATGCAGGCCTTCGTCGATTTCCAGGAAGGCCGGTTCTGAAGTGGCTGAACCCCTCTCCCGCAGTGCGGGAGAGGGAAACGCGCGAAGCGCGAGGGTGAGGGTTCGGCTTTTTGAAAGCAGGCTCGCTGCGCTCGCGCCCTCATCCGCCCTTCGGGCACCTTCTCCCGCAAGCGGGAGAAGGGTTGAATACCGCGGCAGGGCTCGCCGTTAGTTCTTGTCGCTACCCAGCCACTTGTAAATGATGCCGCCGACCAGGCCGCCGAGGATCGGCGCGACCCAGAACAGCCACAACTGCGACAACGCGCCGCCCTGCACGAACAGCGCGACGCCGGTCGAGCGCGCCGGGTTCACCGAAGTGTTCGTCACCGGGATGCTGATCAGGTGGATCAGGGTCAGCGCCAGGCCGATCGCGATCGGGGCGAAGCCGGCCGGGGCGCGGCCGTGGGTCGAGCCCATGATCACGATCAGGAAGAACGCGGTCAGCACCACTTCGCACAGGAACGCCGCCGCGGCCGAATAGCCGCCCGGGGACAGGGCATCGTAGCCGTTGGTCGCGAAGGCGCCGGCCGAGGCCGGATCGATGGCGAAGCCGGCCTTGCCGCTGGCGACCTGGAACAGGATGAAACCCGCCGCGATCGCGCCCAGCACCTGCGCGACGATGTACGGCAGCAGGTCCTTGGTCGGGAAGCGGCCGCCGGCCCACAGGCCGAAGCTGACCGCCGGGTTGAAGTGGGCGCCCGAGATGTGGCCGAAGGCGTAGGCGCCGGTCAGCACCGTCAGGCCGAAGGCCAGCGCCACGCCGAGCAGGCCGATGCCCAGCGGATTGCCGTCGCCGCCGAAGTTCGCCGCGAGTACCGCGCTGCCGCAGCCGCCCAGCACCAGCCAGAACGTGCCGAGGAACTCGGCCGCGAGTTTCTTCGCAAGACTCATTGTGACTTCCCCCATCCATGTGCCGCGCCAGTGCGGCGCGGCGAACATAGCCGAAGCCCCCGGAGGAGATGTTGCGGATTCGTTAGCGGCTTCCCGGCGGCGCGCGGGTCAGCGATCCGGCAGCGGAATGAACTCGGTCTCGCCGGGGATCTGCCCGAAGCGGCCTTCCTTCCAGTCCAGCTTGGCCTGCTCGATGCGTTCCTTCGAACTGGAAACGAAGTTCCACCACATGTGCCGCGGCGCATCGAGCGGCTCGCCGCCGAGCAGCATCGCCTTGAGCGGCGTCTTCGCGCGCAGTTTCGGCCGGCTGCCGGGGTCGAGCACGACCAGGTGTTGCGCCGGGATGTCGGCGCCGTCGAGTTGCGCATCGCCTTCGAGCACGTATAGCGCGCGCTCGACCGCGCGGTCGTCGATGTCGAGTTCGGCATCGGCGTCGAGGTCGAGGGCGACGTTGAAGGTGTCGGCGAACACGCGCACCGGCGATTCGAGGCCGAAGCCGCGGCCGGCGATGACGCGGCCGGACACGCCGCCGCGGGTCCAGTGCGGGATGGCGTCGGCGGGGTGGTGGTGGAATTCGGGCGCGACTTCCTCGTGGCTCTTCGGCAGCGCGACCCAGGTCTGCATCCCGTGCGCTTCGTGCCGGCGCGTGCGCACGTCGACCGGCGTGCGTTCGGAGTGGGCGATGCCGCGGCCGGCGGTCATCCAGTTGACCGCGCCCGGCGTGATCACCTGCTCGGAGCCGAGCGTGTCCTTGTGCCGGATCGAACCGGACCACAGGTAGGTCACCGTGGCCAGGCCGATGTGCGGGTGCGGGCGCACGTCCATGCCGCGGCCGGGCTCGAAGACCGCCGGACCCATGTGGTCGACGAACACGAACGGGCCGACGCTGCGCGCCTGGATGCTCGGCACCGCGCGGCGGACCATGAAGCCGCCGCCGAGATCGTGCGTGCGCGGGGGAATGATCGTGGTCATGCGGCTTTCCTCGCTTCGGGGAACCGAGCCAGCATCGCACGGACCGGGCGTACCTGCATGCCGGCCGCGGGAATGGATTGTTCCGGCTTCCGCAACTCCCTCTCCCCACACGCGGGAGAAGGAATCACTCGATCTTCAATGTCACGGCCGGCGCGTCGCCATTCGCCAGCGACTCGAGCGCGAGGGTGCGGCCGGCGAGCATATGGCTGCGTTCGCCCTGGTGGGTATGCAGCGAGAAGGTTTCCGCGTCGTTCGAGCCCTGCGCGCGCCATTCGAAGCGCGCCTCGGCGTCGCCGGCCCAGATGCAGTGCGCGTCCGGCGGGCAGCGCGAATCGTTGATCGTCCCGGCGTAACGCAACGCGCTGCGGTCGGGCAGGGCAACCGACTGGCCGGCCGCGAGGGTGAAGGGCGCTCCGTAGGCGATCGTCGCGGACGCCGGCGCGGCGTCGCCGTAACGGCCGGTTTCCAGCGCCGGTTTCCCGTCGGCGCCGATGCGCACCGTGCTGACGCGGTCGTATTCGCTTTCCGGCATCGGCGCGGCGTCGCAGTCGCACAGCGCGGAAACAATGCCGGGCACGGTATTGCTGTGGCCGACGACCAGTACCGTCCCGCGCCGATGCGCGGCCTTCAAACGCGCGGCGAATTCCGCGGCCGGCGACTTCGCTGCGTAGACGGTCACCGGCAGGCGGTGCGCGTCGGCGCCGGGCCGGGCGGTCTGCTGCGTGCGCTTGTATTCGGTGGCATAGACGGCGACGAGGTCCCGCCCGGCAAGCAGGCCGGCGAGTTGCTGCGCGCGCATCCTGCCGGCAACGGACAGGTCCGGATCGCGTTCCGTGTCGCTGGTCTTCTCCGCATGGCGCACGACGACGAAGCTGACGTCGTCGGAAGCGCGGATGCCCGCGCAGCCGGCCAGCGCCAGGGAAAGAAGCAGGAGAAGCGTCGGTTTCATCGGCGAAGGCGCGGCGTGCGGAGGAGGCCTGCCATCATGCCGACAGCGGTGGCCGTCTGTCGATCAGCCGGTCGCCACCGCGCCACGCCGCGAAGCCAACCGGTCGGCCAGCCGGGTCGGTTCGGGCAGGCGGTAGCCGGCCAGCGTGCGCAATGTCCAGTGCAGCGCCGACGGCATCGACACGCGATGGCCCGGCGAGACGATCAGCGGCTTGCAGCGCGGTTTGCTGCGCAGGACCCAGCCGATCTGTTCGTCGCCGTGCCACAGCGGCACGTGGTCGCCGCGCAGCGGACCGGGTTCGCCGAAGCGGCCGACCAGCGGCTTCTTCGCCACGCCGATGCTGGGCAGGCCGGTGGCCACGCCGAAGTGCGCGGCGATGCCGAGCCGGCGCGGGTGGGCGATGCCATGGCCGTCGATGAAGGCCAGCCCGGGCCGGCGCGAAAGTTGCGCGAGCGCCTGCAGCAGCGCGGGCAGTTCGCGGAAGCTGAGCAGGCCGGGCACGTAGGGCATCGCGGTCGGCACGCGCGCCACCCGGGTCTCGAGCGGCTGCAGCGTGGCCGCGTCGAGCAGCACCGCGGCGGCGCGGGTGGTGGCGCCGGCATCCTCGAAGCCGACGTCGAAGCCGGCCAGCAGGGCCGGCGCTGCCGGCATGCCGTCTTCCAGCACGACCTCGCGCGCGAGTTGCCGTTGCAGCTCGCGCGCCTGGGCAGTGCTGCCATCCCAGCCGGCGAAGGCGGGCATCGCGGTGGACATGGCCGCAGCTTGCCACACCCGGCGCCTCCGCGGCGCCAAGGGCTCGGGCTCAGTCGGGCGACAGCGCCGCCAGCAGGCCCTTCGCCGCGTTGAAACGGTCTGCGGCCTCCGGCATCGGCAGCCTGATCTTCAGCTTGTCCGGACCGTCCATCGCGTAGATCTTCGGCTGCTTCTGGATCATCCGGATCACCGTCATCGGGTCGATGTTCGGCTTGCGCTCGAAGACGATGCGGCCGCTCGCTTCGCCGAGGTCCAGTTTGCGCACGCCCAGCGCGGTCGCGGCCAGCTTCAGTTCGGCGACCGCGAACAGGTGCTTGGCCGCATCCGGCAGCAGGCCGAAGCGGTCAATCATCTCGACCTGCAGGTCGCGCAGCTCGTCCTTGTCGCGCGCGCCGCTGATGCGCTTGTACAGGGTCAGGCGGGCGTGCACGTCGGGCAGGTAATCGTCCGGGATCAGCGCCGGCACGTGCAGTTCGACCTCGGCGCCGCGGCTTTCCTGGCCGGCATCGACGTCCGGCAGCTTGCCCTGGCGGATCGAGCGCACCGCGCGCTCCAGCAGTTCGGTGTACAGGCTGAAGCCGACCTCGGCCATCTGCCCGCTCTGGTCCTCGCCGAGCAGTTCGCCGGCGCCGCGGATCTCCAGGTCGTGCGTGGCCAGGGTGAAGCCGGCGCCGAGTTCGTCCATCGAGGCGATCGCCTCGAGCCGGCGCTCGGCATCCGGGGTCAGGCGCGTGTCCGGGGTCAGCAGGTAGGCGTAGGCGCGGTGGTGCGAACGGCCGACGCGGCCGCGCAGCTGGTGCAACTGCGCCAGGCCGAACTTGTCGGCGCGGTTGATGATGATGGTGTTGGCGTTCGGGATGTCGATGCCGCTCTCGACGATGGTGGTGCACAACAACACGTTGAAGCGCTGCTTCTGGAAGCCCAGCATCACCTGTTCCAGCTCGCGTTCCGGCATCTGCCCGTGGGCGATGCCGATGCGCGCCTCGGGCACCAGTTCCTGCAGTTCGCGCTGCATGCGGCCGATGCTCTCGACGTCGTTGTGCAGGAAGTAGACCTGGCCGCCGCGCGCCAGTTCGCGCTGGAACGATTCCTTCAGCAGCGCACCGTCCCACGGCGTGACGAAGGTCTGCACGGCGAGGCGGTTGGCCGGCGGCGTGGCGATGATCGACAGGTCGCGCAACCCGGCCATCGCCATGTTCAGCGTGCGCGGGATCGGCGTGGCGGTCAGCGTGAGCAGGTGCACCTCGGCGCGCAGCGCCTTCAGCGCTTCCTTCTGGCGCACGCCGAAGCGCTGTTCCTCGTCGACGATCACCAGGCCCAGGTCGTGGAACTTCACGTCCGGCTGCAGCAGGCGGTGGGTGCCGACGATCACGTCGAGCCTGCCTTCGGCGACCTTCTGCAGTTCCGCCTCGATTTCCTTCTTGGTCTTGAAGCGCGACAGCACTTCGACCTTCAGCGGCCAGTCGGCGAAACGGTCGCGGAAGTTGCGGTAATGCTGTTCGGCCAGCAGCGTGGTCGGCACCAGCACCGCGACCTGCTTGCCGGCGCTGGCGGCGGCGAACGCGGCGCGCACCGCGACCTCGGTCTTGCCGAAGCCGACGTCGCCGCAGACCACGCGGTCCATCGGCTGGCTCGATTGCAGGTCGCGCAACACCGCCTCGATCGCCGCATGCTGGTCCGGCGTCTCCTCGAACGGGAAGGTCGCGGCGAACGGCTCGTACATCGCGCGGTCCACGTGCAGGGCGAGGCCGGCGCGGGCCTGGCGCCGCGCCTGGATCTCCAGCAGTTCGGCGGCCACGTCGCGGACCTTCTCCTGCGCCTTGCGCTTGGCCTTCGCCCACGCCTCGCCGCCGAGCGAATGCAGTGGCGCGGTTTCCTCCGACGCGCCGGAGTAGCGGCTGATCAGGTGCAACTGCGCGACCGGCACGTACAGGCGGTCGCCCTTGGCGTATTCGATCTCGAGGAATTCGCCGGGCATGCCGCCGACGTTCATCGCGACCAGGCCGCGGTAACGGCCGACGCCGTGGTCCTCGTGGACGATCGGCGCGCCTTCGCGCAGCTCGCCGAGGTCGCGGATGATCGCTTCCGGCTCGCGCCCGGCGCGGCGCCGGCGATGCGGCTGGGTCGCGCGTTCGGGGAACAGCTGGCGTTCGGTCAGCACCGCGATCCGCGGATCGTCGAGGGCGAAGCCGTCCTCGAGCGGCGCGGTGGCGATGGCGAAGCGTTCCTCCGATGCGGCGAAGGCGGGGAATCCGTCCAGCGTCCTCGGCGCCAGTCCGGCCGGCTGCATCACCTCGAGCAGCGCTTCGCGCCGGCCCGGCGAATCGGCGGCGACCAGTACGCGGCCCGGGTAACCCGCGAGGAACGACTGCAGCGCCGCGCCCGGCGCATGGTCCTTCGCCGCCAGCGGCAGCGTCGGTGCCGGCTGGTCGCCCAGCGCGTGCGCGTCGGCGAAGCGCGGATGCTCCCTGCCGCAGACTTCGATGCGGTCGCCGCGGTTGAACCGCTCGCGCAGCGCGTCGGGCGACAGGTACAACTCGTCCGGCGGCAGCAGCGGGCGCTCGAGGTCGTGGCGGCGCTGTTCGTAGCGGTTCGCGGTCTGCGCCCAGAACGCCTCGATCGCGTCGTTGGTGCCGTCGGCCAGCAGCGGCAGCGTGCCGTCGCCGAGGTAGTCGAACAGCGTCGCGGTCCGCTCGAAGAACAGCGGCAGGTAGTATTCGACGCCGGCCGGGGCCAGGCCCGACTTCAGGTCCTGGTACAGCGCGCTGCGCCGGGTGTCGACGTCGAAGCGTTCGCGCAGCGCTTCCAGCGCGCGCTCGACCGCGGTTTCGTTCAGCGGCACTTCGCGGCCGGGCAGCAGCTTCACCCGCTCGACCTTGTCCAGCGAGCGCTGGCTTTCCGGGTCGAACGCGCGGATCGAATCGATGGCGTCGTCGAACAGCTCGATGCGCAGCGGCGTGTCGCTGCCCATCGGGTACACGTCGAGCAGGCCGCCGCGCACGGCGAAATCGCCGGGGTCCAGCACCTGCGGCACGTTGCGGTAGCTGGCCGCCTCGAGGCGGCGCTTCTCGGCGTCGAAGTCGAGCTTCTGTCCGGCCTCGTAGTCGAAGCTGCCGCCGAGCACGTGCTGGCGCGGGGGCAGGCGCTGCATCAGCGTCTGCACCGGCACGATCACGATGCCGCGTTCGAGCGCCGGCAGGCGGTGCAGGGTCGCGAGGCGCTGCGAGACGATGTCCGGGTGCGGGCTGAAGCGGTCGTAGGGCAGGGTTTCCCAGTCCGGGAAGGGCAGGACCGGCAGGTCGCCGCCTTCGCCCAGCAGGGTGTGCAGGTCGGATTCGAGCTGGTGCGCGTGCTGGTTGTCGCGGGCGATGGCCAGCAACGGCCCGGCATGCGCCCGGGCGGCACGGATCAGCTGCCACGCCAGTGCGGTCGGCGAAGCCGGCGCGCGCCAGTACGCACGCTGCTGGCCGGCGCGGGGAAGGGGCGGGAAGTCGGGGCTTTTCTTCGAATCGTTCATGCGCACAAAACAACGGCAGCGCCGGACACGGTCGTGCCCAGCGCGAGGGATGCGCAGTTTAGATCAAATGCCCGCGCCGCCCCATTTGCGGCGGAAAAGCAAAGGGCCGGGGCGAGGAGGCGACACGGCGCAAGGCGGGTTCCCCCTGTGGCGCCACCCCCTCGCCCCGGCCCTTTGCGGGGCGGGGCGGCCGACGCGACGCTGGCGTCGCATCTGCCTTCCTTGCCCGATCCAACGTCCATGGCCGCGCGGACCGGACAGGCCGGCCGGCGCGGCCCGACGAGCGGCCGCCGGGCCTATTCGGCCGTGGTCGGGTCGATCACGGCGACAACCTGCGAAACGCTGTCAGCCGGGAAGCCGCCCTGGCGGGCGTGTTCGCGCACCAGTTCCTCGTTCGGCGCGATGTACACGCAGTAGATCTTGTCGCCGGTGACGTAGCTCTGCTGCCACTGGATCTGCGGGCCGAGGTTGCTCAGCACGCCGCAGGACTTCTGCGAAACGGCGCGCAGTTCGGCCGGCGACAGCTTGCCGGCGCCGGGGATGTTGCGTTCGATCACGTACCTGGGCATCGGAGTCTCCGTTTGCGGGCTAGGGTTTGGCTTCGAGGATGATGTTGAACGGGGTTTCGGTGGCGCGGCGGACGTTCGCGAAACCGGCTTCGTGCAGGATCGCGGCCAGCCTGGCTTCGCCGGCCTGCGCGCCGAGCGCCGGGCCCTTGCGCGCCAGCGACACCGGCACGCAGATCTGCGCGGAGGCGCCGTAGTACATCTGCCCGACCGGGTTGAGGTTGCTCTCGACGCTGTCGCCGGCGAAGGGCTCGACCAGCATGCAGGTGCCGTCGGCGGACAGCGCCGCGCGGGCATGGCGCGCGGCGCCGAGCGGATCGCCCATGTCGTGCAGGCAGTCGAAGAATGCGATCGCGTCGAAGCCGCGTTCCGGGTAGCCGGTGGCGTCGGCCACCTCGAAGCGCGCATTGCGCACGCCCGCTTCCGCGGCATTGCGGCGCGCCGCGTCGATCGACGGCGCATGGTAGTCGTAGCCGACGAACTCGGATCGCGGGAACGCCTTCGCCATCAGCACCGTGCTGGCGCCATGGCCGCAGCCGACGTCGGCCAGCTTCGCGCCGGCTTCGAGCCTGGCGACCACGCCGTCCAGCGCCGGCAGCCATTCGGTGAGCAGGTGCGCGTTGTAGCCGGCGCGGAAGAAGCGCTCGGTGCCATGGAACAGGCAGGGATGGTGTTCGCCCCACTCCATGCCGGCGCCGCTGCGGAAGTTCTGCAACGTGCGCTGCCTGGCGTGGAAGACCGCCTCTATCACGCTGTAGGCGCCGGGGATGTCGACCGGGCCGCCGGGGTCCGCCAGGCACAGCGCCTGTTCCTCGCTGAGGAAGTAGCGGTCGGCCGCGGGGTCGTATTCGACGTAGCCGCCGGCGGCCTGGTTGCCCAGCCATTCGCGCACGTAGCGTTCATGGGTGCCGGTGGCCTGCGCCAGTTCGGCCGAGGTCATCGGCGCGCGCGCCAGCGCCTTGTACAGGCCGAGCTCGTCGCCGATCTGGATCAGGGTCGCGCTGATCGCACCGCCCATGTCGTCGAGCGCGCGGCCGAGGAACTCGTTGAGTCTGTCTTGCTGGATGGCCATGGGAACCTCGCTGGACGGTACGCGACGTCCCTGTCCTGAGCCCCTGCATCCCGGCCAACGCGGCCGATGCCTCCCGGCGGACACCGTCCGTCGGAAGGCGCCATGCTCATTCGTTCAGATCCAGCACCAACCGCAGCAGCCCCGGCGAATTGCCGGCATGGTCGTGGCGGAAGCCGAACGACAGCGCCAGCTGCAGCATCGCCGTGTTGCTTTCGGACACGTCGCCGTACAGGTAGTCGAGCTTCTTGGTGCGCGCCCACTTCACCACGCGCTGCAGCAACTTGCGGCCGACGCCCTGGCCGGCGATGAAGCGGCTGATCAGGATCGCGTATTCGGCATCGCGGCTGCGCGGGATCACGGCCGCGCGCGCCAGCGCGCCGACCAGCGCCTCGCCGGGAACCTGGTCTTCGGCCGCGACCAGCACGAATTCGCTGCGCGGATCGGGCTGGCACAGGCGCTGCGCGGCCTGCTCGGTCAGTTCGCCGTCGTCCAGGTGCAGGAAACGCCGGCGCACCTCGTCGGGGCCGAGCAGGGCATAGGCGCCGCGCAACGGCCCGACGTCTTCCGGGCGCACCGGCCGGATCAGCCATTCGCGGCCATCTTCCTGCTGGAAACGCTCGTGCCAGGGGGGAAGTCTTTTCGGCTTGGTCATGGCGGCAGGGATATCCCTTAGACTTTGCGGGCGACGATACGACGAAGGAAGGCCGATGTCGGGTGGTGGGGATTCTACGCGCGCGATCCTTTTCGCGCTGGGCGCGAACCTGGCCATCGCCGTGGCCAAGGGCGTGGCGGCCTTCGTGACCGGTTCCGGCGCGATGCTGGCCGAAACCGTGCACTCCTTCGCCGACTGCGGCAACCAGTTGCTGCTGCTGCTGGGCCTGCGCCAGGCCAGGCGCCCACCGACGCCCGACCACCCGCTGGGCTATGGCCGCGCCATCTACTTCTGGTCGTTCCTGGTCGCGCTGATGCTGTTCAGCGTCGGCGGCGTGTATTCGCTGTACGAAGGCGTCCACAAGCTGCAGCACCCCGAGCCGCTGCAGCAGTGGTGGTGGGCGCTGGGCGTGCTGGCCTTCGCCATCGTCGCCGAAAGCGTGTCGATGCGCGCCTGCCTGCAGGAAGTGGCCAAGGTGCGCGGCGGGCGCGGCATCTGGCAGTGGTTCCGGCAGAGCCGCGAGGCCGAGCTGGTGGTGATCTTCGGCGAGGACCTGGCGGCGCTGGTCGGCCTGGTGCTGGCGTTCTTCGCGGTGGTGCTGTCGGTGGTCACCGGCAATCCGCTGTGGGACGCGCTGGGCACCATCGCCATCGGTGCGCTGCTGATCGTGGTCGCGGTGCTGGTGGCGATCGAGGTCAAGTCGATGCTGATCGGCCAGAGCGTCGAGCCCGAGCTGGAGAAGAAGCTGGTGGCGTGGCTGCTCGCACGCCGGGAAATCGACCACCTGATCCGCGTCATCCCGATGCAGCACGGCAACGAGGTGGTGCTGTCGGTGCAGGCGGTGATGTGCGAGAAGGCCGACGCCGGCGCATTGCTGGCCGACATCGAGCGGGTCGAGGACGAACTGAAGGCGGCGTTCCCGGCGGTGCGCTGGACCTTCTTCGAACCGGATACGCCGCGCGGCTGACGCGTCTCAGCCGCCTTCGCGCAGCCATTCCAGCCGCGTCGAAGCCCCGGCTTCGCCGAGCAGCCGCTGCAACACCGGCAGCGCCGGCGCGATGGCCCGGTCGAACTGCCACGGCGGGTTGAGCAGCAGCATGCCGCTGCCGTTGAGGCGCAGCGGCGAGTCGTCCGGGCGTACCAGCAATTCCGCGAGCAGGACGGATTTGGCGTCCAGCGCGGCGGCCTTTCGCAGGAACGGCTGCAGGCTGCGGCGCTGCTTGACCGGGTACCACACCGCGTACGTCGCGTTCGGCCAGCGCTGCAGGCCCTCGCGCAACGCGACGGCGACCAGCGGGTATTCGGCGTCCTGCGCCTCGTACGGCGGGTCGATCAGCACCAGGCCGCGGGCGAACTTCGTCGCGCCGAGCCTGGGCGGCAACAACGCCTTCACCGCGGCGTAACCATCTCGCGCATGCACGGCCACGCGCGGGTCGTGCGCGAACAGCGATTTCAGCGCCGCCGCTTCCTCCGGCTGCAGTTCGCAGGCGGCGAGCCGGTCGTTTTCGCGCAGTTCGTTCGCGACCAGCAGCGGCGACCCCGGATAGACCTCGGTGCCGCCCTCCGGATTGAAGGCTGCGACGGCGTCGAGGTAGCGCCGCAACGCCTCCGGCAGGCCGACCTGGCCGCGCAGCCTGCCGATGCCGGTCTCGGCCTCGGCGGTCTTGCGGCTTGCCTCGGCCGACAGCTCGTAGCGGCCGCGCCCGGCATGGGTGTCGAGCACGAAGAACGGGCCGTCCTTGCGCCTCAGTGCGTCGAGCAGGGCCAGCAGCACCGTGTGCTTGAGCGCATCGGCGTGGTTGCCGGCATGGAAGGCGTGGCGGTAATTCATGCCGCGCAGCATAGCGGCGGGGCAGGGGCTCCGACTATGCTTCGCACCATGCCCACCATCCTGGTCGCCGAAGACGAACCCGCCATCGCCGACGCGGTGCTGTACGCGCTGCGCAGCGAGGGCATGGACGCGCAGCACTGCCTGCTCGGCCGGGAAGTGGCGCCGCGGGTGCGCGCCGGCGGCATCGACGTGGTGGTGCTGGACGTGGGCCTGCCCGACGCCAGCGGCTTCGACGTGTGCCGCGAACTGCGCGGCTCCAGCGAGGCGTGGGTCAGCGGGGTGCCGGTGATCTTCCTGACCGCGCGCAACGACGAGGTCGACCGCGTGCTCGGCCTGGAACTGGGCGCCGACGACTACATCGCCAAGCCGTTCTCGCCGCGCGAACTGGTCGCGCGGGTGCGCGCGCGGCTGCGCCGCAGCCAGCCGTCGGGGCAGGCCGGCATCGCCGCGCACGGCCTGCTGCAACGGGGCGATTTCGCCATCGACCGCGAAGGCCACCGCATCCACTGGCGCGGCCAGGCGCTCGACCTGACCCGCTACGAGTACGCGCTGCTCGAGGCGCTGCTGCAGCGGCCCGGCGCCATCCTCAGCCGCGCGCAGCTGATGGACCGCGGCTGGGACAGCGACGCCGACAGCGCCGACCGCACCGTCGACACCCACGTGAAGACGCTGCGCGCCAAGCTGCGCGCGGCCGGCGCCGATCCCGACCCGATCCGCACCCATCGCGGACTGGGCTACTCGCTCGAGGCCTGACGTGCGCCTCGGCCTGCGCCTGGTCCTCGGCTTCTTCCTGATCGTCGGGCTTGCCGCGTTCTTCGTGATGCGCGTGTTCGTCAACGAAGTGAAGCCGGGCGTGCGCCAGTCGATCGAGTCCACCCTGGTCGACACCGCCAACCTGCTGGCGGAACTGGCCGCGGACGACATGGAAAGTGGGCACATCGCCGACGGCCGCTTCGCCGCGCGCGTGGCGAAGGCGCAGCGGCGCGACCCGGACGCGCAGATCTGGCAGTTCAGGAAGCGCGGCATCGATTTCCGCGTCACCGTCACCGATACGCACGGCACCGTGGTCTTCGATTCGGAGGGGCGCGACGTCGGCCGCGACAATTCGCGCTGGAACGACGTGCTGCGCACGCTGCGCGGCGAATACGGCGCGCGCTCCAGCCCGGAGTCGCCCGGCGACGACATCCGCACCGTCATGCACGTGGCCGCGCCGATCCGCGACGATGCGGGCAGGCTGATCGGCGTGCTCAGCGTGGCCCAGCCGAACGCCGCGTTCGAGCCGTTCATCGCCGCCAGCCAGCGCAACATCATGCTGCGCGGGGCGTGGTTGATCGGCCTGTCGGCGCTGATCGGCCTGCTGGTGACGGTGTGGCTGATGCTGCGGATCAACCGGCTGACCGACTACGCGCACGCGGTCAGCGCCGGCGCGCCCGCGCCGCCGCCGCCGCAGGGCCGCGACCAGATCGGCCAGCTCGGCCGCGCGCTCGAGGCGATGCGGGTGAAGCTGGAAGGCAAGGCCTACGTCGAGCAGTACGTGCAGTCGCTGACCCACGAGATGAAGAGCCCGCTGGCGGCGATCCGCGGTGCGGCCGAACTGCTGCAGGAGCCGATGCCGGATGCCGACAGGCTGCGCTTCCTGCAGAACATCAGCACGCAGGAGCAGCGCCTGACCGAGACCATCGACAAGCTGCTGGCATTGGCCGAGGTCGAGCAGCACGGCTGGTTGCAGAAGCGCGAACGGATCGACGTCGCCGCGCTGCTGGCGCAGGTCGCCGAGGCCGAGGCCGCGCAGATCGAAACGCGCGGGCTGCGCCTGTCGCTGCGGATGCCGGAACCGCCGCTCGCGGTCGAAGGCGACCCGTTCCTGCTGCGGCAGGCGCTGTCGAACCTGCTCGACAACGCCATCGCGTTCTCGCCGCCGGGCGGGGCGGTCGAACTCGCGGCCGCCCGCGACGGCGGCGACGTCGCCATCGCGGTACGCGACCGCGGCCCGGGCGTGCCGGATTTCGCGCGGGAACGCATCTTCGAGCGCTTCTACTCGCTGGCACGGCCGGACACCGGTCTGCGCAGCTCCGGCTTGGGGCTGCCGTTCGTGCGCGAGGTCGCGCGCCTGCACGGCGGCAGCGCCAGTCTGCGCAACCGCGACGATGGCGGCACGGAGGCCGTGCTGCGCCTGCCGCCGGCCTGACCGCCGACTTCACCTCTGCTTCAAATTCGCCACAAACCCGGCCCACGCCGGGGGCGCAGGCTTGCCATGTCTCCACAACCGGCGAGCCCGCATGAAATCGTTCCGATTGTTGTTGCGTTTCCTGACCGTCGGCGGCCTGGTGCTGTTGCTGCTGATACCCCTGGCCCTGATCCGCGGGCTGATCGGAGAACGCGAGTCCTATCGCGCGCAGGCGGTGCAGCGGGTCGCGCAGAACAACGCCGGCTCGCAGCGTTTCGTCGGCCCGCTGCGGGTCGTGCCGTGGACCGACACGCAGACCATGACCCATGTCGGCGATGACGGCGTCACCCGCAACCGCGTCGAGCGCAGCAGCGGGTACAGCCTGCAGGTGCCGGTTTCGCTCGACATCGATGGGCGGCTGGAGCCGAGGCGGCTGAAGTCCGGCCTGTACGAGGTCCCGGTCTACGAATGGAAGGCGAAACTGAAGGCGGAGTTCGACGACAAGCTTCCGCTGGCCGCGAACGGCGTCAGCCGGGAGTACGGGATCCCGTACCTGGCGTTCGGGATCTCCGATGTGCGCGGGCTGGTCGGTACGCCGGTGCTGCGCCTCGACGGCGCGGCGTTGCCGCTGCAGGCGGGGACGGGCGAGCTCAAGGGACTCGATGGCCTGCACGCGATGCTGCCGGCCGCGAGCGACGGCAAGGTCGGCGGGCACCGGGTGGAAATGGATTTCGTGCTGAAGGGGACGCAGTCGCTGTCGGTGGCCCCGGTCGGCAACGGCAACCACATCGTCCTCGGGTCGCCATGGCCGCATCCGAAGTTCGATGGTTATTCGCCGCGCAGCGAAACCGGCCCCGGCGGCTTCAATGCGACCTGGGACATTTCCTCGCTGAGCAGCAACATCCAGTCGCGCATGCAGGCCGGGGACTTCGATGCCGACAGCGTCAAGGTCGGCCTGATCGACCCGGTCGACGTCTACACGCTGGCCGACCGCGCCAGCAAGTACGGCATCCTGTTCGTGGTGCTGACCTTCGTCGGCTTCGGCCTGTTCGAATTGATCAAGCGCCTGCCGATCCACCCGCTGCAGTACTTGCTGGTCGGGCTGGCGCTGGCGATCTTCTTCCTGCTGCTGCTCAGCCTGTCCGAGCACATCGCGTTCTGGCAGGCCTACCTGGCGTCGGTGGCGGCGTGCATCGGCCTGCAGTTCGTCTACCTGTCCGGGGTGCTGAAGAGCTGGCTGCGTGCCTCCGGCTTCGCGACCATGCTGACCGCGCTGTACGGCGTGCTCTACACCTTGCTGCTGTCGGAGGACAACGCGCTGCTGATGGGCTCGCTGCTGCTGTTCGGCATCCTGGCGACGATCATGTGGATCACCCGCAAGGTCGACTGGTACGAACTCGGTACTTCGCTGCGCTGAGGCCGGCCGTGCTGAACGCCGAAGCCGTGCACAGGCGCGCGCGCCGCGTGCTGCCGGAGGTCCTCGCGACCTCCGGCGTCGCGCTCGAGGACGCCAGCGAAGCGGGGCTGGCGGCGCTGCTGTTCCCGTTGCGGCGTCCGTCCAGCGGTACGGTCGCGTTCCGCCTGTGCGAAGCCAGCGCCCGCGAATTGCAGGCCGACCCCGACGCCTTCCTGCGCAAGGCGCTGGTCGCGCGCGAACCGCTGGGGCGCTTCGCCGCGCCCGCCCGCTACCGCCCGTGGCGCCGCGTGCCGGTGGAGGCCGGCGGCGTGTATTTCACCTCGCGCCACGATGGACGCGGGTTGATCGTGGTCGTGCCCGCCGAACGCATGGTGGTTTACCTCTGGCGCGACTGAACGCCGCGCCGTCGCGGTCGTCGTGGCCGGCGGCGTACGTTAAAGTTCGCGCATGGCCCCCGCCCATCGCATCGAGATCTTCCACGGCAACGAAGTCGAGCCCTGGCTCGACGCCGTGGCGCGGCTGCGCATCGCCGTGTTCCGCGACTGGCCGTACCTGTACGAGGGCGCGCCGGACTACGAGAAGGAATACCTGGCCACCTACGCGAAATCGCCGGGCAGCGTGTTCGTGCTCGCGATCGATGGCGACGAGGTCGTCGGCGCCTCGACCGGCCTGCCGCTGGCCGACGAGACCGATGCATTCAAGTCGCCTTTCATCGGGCAGGACATCGCCATCGGCGAGGTGTTCTATTTCGGCGAATCGGTGTTGCTGCCGGGATATCGCGGCGGCGGCATCGGCCATGCCTTCTTCGACGCGCGCGAGGCGCGGGCGCGCGAGCTGGGCCTGGGCATCACCCGTTCTGTGCAGTCGATCGCGGCGATGACGACCCCCGCAGGCCGGCCGGTTACCGCAGCAACAAGGCGTTCTGGATCAAGCGCGGCTACGCGCGCCGCCCCGGCATGACGATGCGGCTGGAATGGAACGAGATCGGCCGTGGCGAGATCGACCACGAGCTGACTTTCTGGCTGCGCGACTGGAGCGGAAGGCGATGAAGGTGGCGGTGGCCAAGTACCGGATCGGCGAGCCGCGCGACTTCGACGAGTTCGCCGCCGGGGTGGAAGCCGCGATCGGCGCGGCTGCCGCGGCCGGCGCGCGCATCGCGGTGCTGCCCGAATACCTGTCGCTGGAACTGGGCGCGACCTGCACGGCGGACGTGCGCGGCGACCTGCAGGCTTCGCTGGCGGCGATCCAGCCCTATCGCTGCCACTGGCTGGCGCTGTTTTCGCGCCTGGCGATGCAGAAGCGCATGCACATCGTCGCCGGCAGCTTCCTGCTGGCGGCAAACCGGGACGGCCGCTACCGCAACCGCTGCGACTGGTTCACGCCGGACGGTGCGCACGGCTGGCAGGACAAACTGCAGTTGACCGGTTTCGAGAAGGCCGCCGGCGTCATCGAAGGCGGCGACGAACTGAAGGCGTTCGCCGCCGATGGCATCCGCGCCGGCATCGCGGTCTGCTACGACTGCGAGTTCCCGTTGCCGGTGCGCGCGCAGTGCGAGGCGGGCGCGCACCTGCTCGTCGTCCCCAGCTGCACCGATACCGAGGCGGGCGCGACCCGGGTACGCGTCGGCTGCCTGGCGCGCGCGCTGGAGAACCGGGTCTTCGTCGCGCAGGCGGTGACCGCGGGCGAGGCGGCGTGGAGCCCGGCGCTGGACGTCAATACCGGCGAGGCGGCGATCTACGCGCCGATGGACCGGGGCTTTCCCGCCGACGGCATCGTCGCGCAGACCCGCGGCGACCAGGCATGGGCCGTCGCCGACCTCGATTTCGACGCCCTCGCGGCCAGCCGCACCGGGGCGCAGGTCGCCAACGACCGCGACTGGGCCGGCCAGCTGGCGCTGGGCATCGTGCGGGCACGGGTCGAGACGCTGTAGCAGCGGCGGTTTTCAACGGCCGAATGGCCGGTCAAGCCGCGATCGGGGACCGCCCGCGAACCCGCGGAATTGTCCGCCAAGCGCCGACGGAGGCAGTCGCGGCTTGTGCCGCCGCTGCAAGGCCGACCATGACCAATGGCGGACAGACGCGGCCCCTCGACCCTGTCTAGACTCGGCGCTTTCGTGTCATCGGGAATGCCCGGGGGAGAGAGGACGTGGTCAAGCGGAGTTTGCTGGTGTTGTGCCTGGGCCTGGCCGGCGTGGCCCAGGCAGGGGAACCGGTCGATCTGGACATGGTCGGCCGCATCCGCCAGGAGGCGTTCTACCGGTCGCAGGTGATGCAGACCCTGGGCCACCTGACCGAGGACATCGGTCCGCGCCTGACCAATTCGCCGGCGATGGCGCAGGCCAACGAATGGACCCGTTCCAAGTTCAAGGAATGGGGCCTGTCCAACATCCACGACGAGTCCTTCGACGACTTCGGCCGCGGCTGGGCGTTCCGTTCGGCCAGCGTCGAGCAACTGGCGCCGCGCGCGCTGCCGCTGCACGCGCTGCCGAAGGCGTGGACGCCGGGCACCCACGGCACGGTCGAGGGCGAGGCCATCGCGGTCAGCGTGAAGAGCAAGGCCGACCTGGACAAGTACAAGGGCAAGCTGAAGGGCAAGATCGTGCTGCTCAGCGAAGCGCGCGAATACAAGCCCGGCACCGAGGCCGACAGCAAGCGCTACGACGAAAAGGGCCTGGAGGAACTGCTCGACTTCGCCGTGCCGAAGGCCCGGGACCCCGCCGAACGCAAGAAGCGGCTTGACGAATACGCCAAGCGCATCGAGCTGGCCAAGGAGATCAACGGCTTCCTGGTCGAGGAGGGCGCATTGGCCGCGCTGAGCATCAGCAGCCGCGACAACGGCATCCTCACCGTGCAGGGCGGCGGTTCGCGCCGCGCCGGCGAATCGGCGGGCATCCCGGAACTGGTCGTCGCCGCCGAGCACTACAATCCGCTGCTGCGCGCGCTGGACCGCAACGAGACCGTGCGCCTGCGCGTCAACGTCGACGCAGGCTTTACCAGCGACGGCAACGATCCCGGCTACAACACCATCGCCGAGATCCCCGGCAGCGGCAAGGGCGACGAGGTGGTGATGATCGGCGCGCACATGGACTCGTGGCACGCCGGCACCGGCGCGTCCGACAACGGCGCCGGCGTGGCGGTGATGATGGAGGCGATGCGCATCCTCAAGGCGGTCGGCGCGAAGCCGAAGCGCACCATCCGCATCGCGCTGTGGAGCGGCGAGGAACAGGGCCTGATCGGCTCGGCGGCCTACGTCGCCCAGCACTTCGCCGCGTACCCGGAACCGACCGACCCCGAGCAGAAGAAGCTGCCGGCGTTCTTCCGCGAGCCGACCGGCGCGCTGCAGCGCAAGCCCGGCTACGAGAAACTGGCCGCGTACTTCAACCTGGACAACGGCTCGGGCAAGATCCGCGGCGTCTACGCGCAGGAAAACCAGGCGGCGATGCCGATCTTCGCGGAATGGCTGAAGCCGTTCAACGACGTCGGCGCGACCATCGTCACCAGCCGCAACACCGGCAGCACCGACCACATCTCGTTCGACCGCGTCGGCCTGCCGGGCTTCCAGTTCGTGCAGGACGGCCTGGACTACTTCGCCAACGCCCACCACACCGACCTGGACACCTACGACCACGCGTCGGCCGACGACCTGAAGCAGGCCGCGGCGATAGTGGCCGCGTTCGCCTACAACGCGGCGATGCGCGACCAGAAGCTGCCGCGCAAGCCGCTGCAGCAGGACTGACCCGGTTCGGTTCCCCGACCCGCGAAGGGCCGGCAATGCCGGCCCTTCTTTCTCCGGCGAGCCGTTGGGCCCGGGCGTGACCAAGCGGCGCCGAAGGATCCATTCGTCGCGCCACCAAACGCACCACGTGCCTGCGGCGCATCGCGGTGCCCCGCAGGCACGGCAGGCCGTGGTCGCGCATGCCGCGGGCCGTTCGTGTAGCGATTGCTGCGATTGGGTCGCCGGAAGATGACGCAGGCCGCGTCGCTTGCTTTAACATCGGCGCGGTCAACGGTTCCTGCATCGAGGTACGAAATGCGTAGCGTTGCCCTGGCTTTCCTGGTGCTGGTCGCGACGGTGCCCGCGGCCCGCGCGGCACTGTCGCCGCAGGAGCGAACGATGGTCGCGACCGTGGACGCCGAATACGAGCGCTCGATCGCGCTGTTGCAACGGCTGGTCGACCAGAACAGCGGCACGATGAACCTGGCCGGCGTGCGCGCCGTGGCCGACATGGTGGCGCCGGAATTCGAGCGCCTCGGCTTCCGCGTGGAATGGAAGCCGATGGAGCGGGCCGGACGCGCCGGCCACCTGATCGCGACCCATGCCGGCAGGCCCGGCGGCAAGCGCCTGCTGCTGATCGGCCACCTGGACACGGTGTTCGAAGCGGATTCGCCGTTCCAGAAGTTCGTCCGCGACGGCGACCGCGGGCACGGTCCCGGCGCGGCCGACAACAAGGGCGGCGTGGTGGTGGTGCTGGCGGCGCTGCGGGCGATGCAGGCGGCCGGCACCCTGGCCGACGCCGACATCGAGGTAGTGCTGACCGGCGACGAGGAGGACGCGGGCAGCCCGCAGTCGATTTCCCGCGCCGACCTGATCGCGGCGGGCAAGCGTGCCGACGTGGCGCTGGATTTCGAAGGCCTGTCGACCGAAAACGGCCAGGACATGGGTTCCATCGCGCGGCGCTCGGTCGGCGACTGGACGCTGACCACGCGCGGCCGTTCCGGGCACAGTTCGGGGATCTTCTCCAAGGCGGCCGGCGATGGCGCGATCTTCGAAATGGCGCGGATCATCGCCGCGTTCCGCAGCGAATTGCCCGAACCCAACCTGACCTTCAACATCGGCCTGGTCGGCGGCGGGCAGAGCGCGGAAATGGGTGCGGACGGCGCGCACGTCGCGGCCACCGGCAAGAGCAACATCATCCCGTCCATCGCCGTCGCCAAGGGCGATTTCCGCACGCTGAGCCCCGAGCAGACGCAGCGTGTCGCGGCGAAGATGCAGCAGATCGTGGCCGCGCACCTGCCGGGTACCGATGCCGAACTGGTTTTCGAGGAAGGCTATCCGCCGATGGCGCCGACCGCCGGCAACCGCGCGCTGCTGGCGAAATTGAACGCGGTCAACGCCGACCTGGGCCTGGCGCCGATGCCGGCGCTGGACCCGCTGAAGCGCGGCGCCGGCGACATTTCCTTCGTCGCCGCCGACGTGGACGGGCTGGTCGGGTTGGGCCCGGCCAGCTCCGGCGACCACACGCCCCGCGAGACCGTCGACCTCGACAGCATGCGCCGACAGGCCAAGCGCGCGGCGATCCTGATGAGCCGGCTGACCGCTGCGCCGTAAGCCTGCGCCTGCGGGCGTTCGAACTTCCTGCGCACGAACGTTTCCGGAGCGGGCGTTGCCGTGGCTTTCCCGCGATCCGCTCGGGAAGCGGCGGGCCGTGCCTTATGCGGGCCGCTTGAACCTGCTGCGCGCCTGCTCGACCCTGGCGTGGACGATGCATTCCCGGGCGTGGTCGTTGACCAGTCCCATCGCCTGCATGAAGGCGTAGACGGTGGTGGGGCCGACGAATTTCCAGCCGAGCTTCTTCAGCGCCTTCGACATCGCGACCGACTCCGGCGATGTCGATGCGGCCTGCGGGTCGGCTTGCCGTTTCGGGTCGGCCTCGTAGCGCCAGGCGAAGGCCGCGAGCGAGCCTTCGCGTTCGACCAGTTCGCGGGCGCGCCGGGCGTTGTTGATCACCGCCTCGATCTTGCCGCGGTGGCGGACGATGCCGGCATCCTTCAGCAGGCGTTCGACGTCGCGTTCGGTGAAGCGGGCGACCTTGTCGAAGTCGAAGCCGTGGAACGCGGCGCGGAAGTTCTCGCGCTTGGCCAGGATGGTGCGCCAGCTCAGGCCGGACTGGAAACCTTCCAGGCTGATCTTCTCGAACAGGCGGCGGTCGTCGGCGACCGGGAAGCCCCATTCGGTGTCGTGGTAGTGCAGGTATTCCGGCGTGGCCGCGCACCAGCTGCAGCGCGGTTTGCCGTCGGGGGCGATGAAGGTGGTACTCATCCGTCGGTTTCTTCCATGCGCAATCAGATGCGATTGTAGGATGGGTGGAGCGAAGCGATACCCATCATCGCGACTACGGCATGTAATCCGGAAGGCGCACGACAGGTAGCCCGTTCGCCTCGGACAGCCATTCCCGGACGGATTCGCGTGCCATCAGCCTGTCGTTCCAGGCCGCGACGTGCGGCCATTGGGACAGCCTGTCCCCTGGCGTGTGCGAAGCGAGCCGCAGGGCGGTGGGGACCAGTGCCATGTCCGCCAGGCTCAGGTCTCCGAAAAGATACGGGCCGCCGCTCTGCGACAGTTGCTTTTCGAAAGCGTCGTAGGCCCGGGCGGACTGCGCCTGTTCGTCGAAGGTCATGGCGCGCTTGTCCGGATAGAACGCGCTCTCGAACGACAGGCGCGGACACAGGCCCGACAGTCCGGCGTGTTGCCATGCCAGGAACGAACGCGCACGTGCCCTGAGCCTGGGCTCGCGCGGGAGGAATTTGTTGCCGGCGAGCTCGTTGGCGTATTCCATGATGGCCAGCGAGTCGAAGATCACGGTCTCGCCGTCCACCAGCACGGGAACGGCGGCGGGTGGCGAGAATTCCCCGATGCGGTTCAGGTTCTCGAAGCGTTGCGGCTTGCGAATGTCGACTACGCGTTCCTCGAATTCGATCCCAGCTTCCCGAAGCGCGAGCCAGGCCCTGAACGCCCAGCTGGAAGCGTTCTTGGTGCCGGAATACAGAATACGGGTCATTGCACTGCAGATCCTGTAAATGAAGCCATCTGGCGTTGCTCAATCCGTCCGCCGGGAAATTGTAGGATGGGTAGAGCCGCAGGCGATACCCATCATCGCGACGTTGAAAGGATCGTGGTTGATGGGTATCGCTTCGCTCCACCCATCCTACTTGCTACCTGTCTAAGTTGAGACTTAATGCCATCATGTCAATACCGAACATCCATCGAGCATGAGAATGTCGCACTACCTTTCTGCTTCTTGGCCAGAAGAAACCTTTGGCCACTTTATTCCTTTTGTGGGACGGCGCTATGAGGAAGGCCTTGAGGGTGTGGGGAGAGTATTGGTGCTCGGCGAATCGCATTATGACGAGGACTATGAAACGTCATTTCATTTGTCGCAGCGCGATTATACGCAACGCATCGGCAAGTTGATGGAGTCAAAAGGAGAGGGTAGATACAGCACTCCTTTCTTTAGAAAGCTAGACCAAGCGCTTACTGGTCAGCAATCTCCAAATGTTGTTGAGGCGGCCGACGCATGGAGTCGAATTGCTTTTGCAAATTTTATTCCGCAGTTCGTTGGAAAGGATGCGAAGGCGGCCAAATTAAAAATGCATTGGCAAGAAGCGAACAGAGTATTTCCATCCCTAATCAATCAGCTATGTCCGAATGTCATTCTCGTACTCGGGTTGACGACTTGGCGTCAGTTGGCGGCGGGTGAGCGAACTGAGTGGTCGTCATACGTGCCAAAGGCCAATGAAACTAGGTGGCCCAAAGCTCGGGATATTTGGAGAATGCGCTACGAGGGTGGATATGCGCTCTCTACATGGGTTTATCACCCATCATGGCCATTCGACGGTTGGAAGGCCATGTCTGGAACGTTAAGGCACTTGATTCAATGTCGCTTGGCAATCTAACCTGCAGCGCAGTTAAAAATTAACTTGGATAAAGCCGTCTACATCAATAGGTACAGCGAGGTCCGTGGCCGCTAAGATCATGCATGAATGGCATATTCGATACGGCCCTCTCACAGCAACGATGTTGCCGCTAACTATGGATTCGCCGCAGAGCAGACATCGATCAGATGCGGTAACCGTGGGTGGCGTAGACGTTTTCTGCTTGGCAAGTAATTGTTTTAATGCTTCACCTAAGCAGATTGTGCAAGCGCAGCCGGTGCGTCCATGGAGGATTGGGGCTGATGTGGAGCCGCAAAGCGCACACGGGATGTCGGTCATATTAGATTGCTTCCGCTGTGACACCGAGCACATGATCTGATTTGTGTGTCTCATGGGTTGAGATGATCGTGATCTGGGCCTCAATCCACGAACGGCTTGAACGCGATCCCCAGCCCGTCCATGTCTTCCGGTTCGCCCAGCAGGTCGGCGCGCAGCAGCGGTCGCGCGTCGATCCACTTCTTCGAGATCACCAGCCGCAGCGAATCGCCCCGTGCCTCGAGTTCCAGCTTCGGGATCGGGTCCGGGTCGTGCGAACGGTGCAGCAGCACCGCCAGCCGCAGCAGCGCTGCGGTGCGCTTGGCGCGCAGCAGCAGACGGTCGGGCAGGGCGTCGAACGCGGTCTTGGGCACGTTGCGGCGGTGCGTGCGCACGATCGCGGCCAGCATCTGCTGCTCCTGCCGCGAGAAGCCGGAGATGTCGGAATTTTCCAGCAGGTAGGCGCCGTGCACGTGGTACTGGCTGTGCGCGATGGCCAGGCCGATCTCGTGCAGGCGCGCGGCCCAGCAGAGCATGCGCGCCGCGTCGTCGTCCAGCTTCCACGCATCCTCGACCTGCTCGAACAGGCGCATCGCCGTCGCTTCGACCCGCGCCGCCTGGATTTCGTCGATGCCGTAGCGTTCGGTCAGCGCGGCGACCGAGGCGTCGCGCGGATCCTTGTCGCTGCGGCGGCCTAGCATGTCGTACAGGATGCCTTCGCGCATCGCCGCCTTGCTGACGATCAGCCGCTGCAGGCCCAGTGCGTTGAACGCCGCCTCCAGCACCAGCACGCCGCCGGCGATGATCGGCCGGCGCTCCTTCTCCAGCCCCGGCAGGTCGATGTCCTGGATGCGCTCGGCCTGCAGCAGGCGGTCGCGCAGCTGCGGCAGCGCCTCGGCGGTGATCGCGCCCTTGGTCAGCTTCATCGCCGCGCAGATCTCGCCGATGGCCTTGTGCGTGCCGGACGAGCCCAGCGCCTCCTGCCAGCCCAGCGCGCGGTACTGCTGCGAGAACTGCTGGAACTCGGCGCTGATCTCGGTCAGCCCGTCCTTCCAGCGCTTGCGCGACAGCTTGCCGTTGGGGAAGAAGCGGCGCGTGCTGGCGATGCAGCCGGCCTGCAGGCTCTCGCGCTCGATCGGCTCGAAGCCGCGGCCGATGATGAACTCGGTGGAGCCGCCGCCGATGTCGATGACCAGGCGCAGCTGGCCCGGTTTCGGCGGCTGCGCGTTGGCCACGCCCAGGTAGATCAGGCGCGCTTCCTCGCGGCCGGACACCACTTCGATCGGCTTGCCCAGCGCCGCTTCGGCCGGCGCGAGGAATTCCTGCGGCGCGGAAAGTTGGCGCACGGTATTGGTGGCCAGCGCGCGCACCCGCGTCGCCGGGATGTCGCGGATGCGCTGGCCGAAGCGGGCCAGGCATTGCAACGCGCGCTCGCGCGCCGCGTCGTTCAGCCCGCCCTTGCCGTCGAGGCCGTCGGCCATGCGCACGGTTTCGCGCAGGCGGTCGACCACGCGCAACTGCCCCAGCGTGTAGCGCGCCACGATCATGTGGAAACTGTTGGAACCGATGTCGATGGCGGCGAGCAGATCGCCATCCTTGAGTGCGGGTGCGGACTGGGGGGGCACGGGCATGCGCTGATCTTATCCCGGTTCGTTCGGTTGTAGGGGGCGGGCCCTGCCCGCGGCGCTTTGATCCGGAACAATGGCGCGGTCGCGGCCGGCCGCTATACCTTCGCCAGCAATGCCGCCTGCGCCGAGTGCGGTTCCTCGCCGGGGCCGGGCGACAGCTGGCGGTAGCTGCCGTCGGCATCGAGCGTCCATGCGTTGCAGTTGTCGTCCAGGTAGTTCTGCAGCGCTTCGTCGAACACGCGCCGGGCCAGGTCCGGGTCGAGGATCGGGAAGGCAACCTCCACGCGGTGCAGCAGGTTGCGTTCCAGCCAGTCGGCGCTGGCGCAGAAGATCTCCGGCTTGCCGTCGTTGCCGAACCAGTACACGCGGCTGTGTTCGAGGAAGCGGCCGACGATCGAGCGCACGCGGATGTTCTCGGAAACGCCGGGTACGCCGGGGCGCAGCGTGCAGGCGCCGCGCACGACCAGGTCGATCTGCACGCCGGCCTGCGAGGCTGCGTACAGCGCGCGGATCACCTGCGGTTCGTTCAGCGCGTTGACCTTGGCGATGATGCGGCCGCGCTTGCCGGCCTTCGCCAGCTTCGCCTCGCGTTCGATCTTCCTCAGCAGCGCCGCGTGCAGGGTGAACGGCGACTGCAGGATGCGCTTGAAACCGGCGGAAGGGGCCATGCCGGACAATTGCTGGAACAGCATGTGCACGTCGTCGCCGATGTCGGGGTCGGCGGTGACCAGGCCGAAGTCGGTATAGGTGCGCGCGGTGCCGCTGTGGTAGTTGCCGGTGCCCAGATGCACGTAGCGGCGCAGCTTGCGGCCCTCGCGGCGCACGATCAGCAGCATCTTGCCGTGGGTCTTGTAGCCGACCACGCCGTACACGACCTGTACGCCGGCTTCCTGCAGGCGGTCGGCGAAGGCGAGATTGGCTTCCTCGTCGAAGCGCGCGCGCAGTTCGACCACCGCGGTCACGTCCTTGCCGTTGCGCGCGGCCTGGACCAGCGAATCGACGATCACCGAATCCTTGGCGGTGCGGTACAGCGTTTGCTTGATCGCCAGCACGTCGGGGTCGACCGCGGCCTGGCGCAGCAGTTCCAGCACCGGCGCGAACGAATCGAACGGGTGGTGCAGCAGCACGTCGCCGCCGCCGACCCGCTCGAACATCGCGTCGCCGCCGCGCAGCGCGCGCGGGGTGAACGCGGGGTACTTCAGTTCCGGCCGCTCCACCAGGTCGTAGACCTGGATCACGCGGTTCAGGTTGACCGGGCCGTCGATCGCGTAGACCGCGTTCTCGCTCAATTCGAAGTTCTGCAGCAGCATGCGCACGATCGGCTTCGGCGCGTCCCTGCCGATCTCCAGCCGTACCGCCGGGCGGTAGCCGCGCGCGGCCAGTTCGTCGCGCAGCGCCAGCGCCAGGTTCTCCACTTCCTCCTCGTCGACCACCACCTCGGAGTCGCGGGTCACGCGGAACTGGTAGGCGCCCCTGACCTCCATGCCGGGGAACAGTTCGTCGACGAAGTGCGACAGCACCGACGACAGCAGCACGAAGTCGTGCTCGCCGCCGGACACGCGCCGCGGCAGGTGGATGATGCGAGGCAGCGAGCGCGGCGCGCGCACGATCGCGTGGTGGCCGCTGCGGCCGAACGCGTCCTTGCCCTTCAGCACCACGACGATGTTCAGCGACTTGTTGAGGATCTTCGGGAACGGGTGCGACGGATCCAGTCCCAGCGGCGACAGCACCGGCATGATTTCCTTGCGGAAATACGCGCGCAGCCAGCGCTTGTGCCGTGCGTTCCACTGCGCGCGCCCGAGCACGCGCACGCCGGCCTCGGCCAATGCCGGGCGCAGCGTCTCGTTCCAGAACCTGTATTGCGCCTCGACCAGTTGCGCGGCGCGGTCGTGGATGCGCGCCAGGATCGTCGCCGGAGGCAGCCCGTCGGGGCCGGGCGGCAGGCCGAAGGCCTGCGCATGGCGCACGGTCGCGGCGCGGATCTCGAAGAACTCGTCGAGGTTGGTGCAGCTGATGCACAGAAATCTCAATCGCTCCAGCAGCGGCACCTGCGGGTCCTGCGCCTGCGCCAGCACGCGGAAGTTGAAGTCGAGCTGCGACAGCTCGCGGTTGAGGTACAGCGCGGGGTCGCGCAGCGGGTCGCCGCTGCTCGGCGTTTCGATCTTCGGCAGGGCGGGATGGGGCGAGCTCATGCGGTCTGGCTATGCGCCGCCGGCGCGACGGCGTGGGCCGCGTCGCGCGCATGCACGCGGTCGGCGTTGAAGTGGACGGAGAAGGTGCTGCCATGGCCGACCCGGCTTTCGATCTCCAGCCGGGCCTGGTGCAGGTTCAGCACGTGCTTGACGATCGACAGGCCCAGGCCGGTGCCGCCGCTCTCGCGCGAACGGCTGGCCGAGACGCGGTAGAAGCGTTCGGTGATGCGCGGGATGTGCTGTTCGGGGATGCCGTAGCCGGTGTCGCGCACGCTCAGCATGGCGTCGTCGCCCTCGCGGGCGAAGCGGATCGCGATGCTGCCGCCGGCCGGCGTGTAGCGCACCGCGTTGCTGACCAGGTTGGAGAAGGCGCTGTGCAGTTCCTTGTTCGACCCCCACAGGTCGACGCCGGCCTCGTCCTGCGCCTCGATCCGGTGGCGGCCCTGGCTGAGCGCCTCGGCCTCGCGCTTCAGCGTCGAGAGCATCGGCGCCATCGCCACGCTTTCGTCGGGCAGGCTGTCCTGCGCCTCGAGCCGCGACAGGGTCAGCAGGTCCTCGACCAGCCGGGTCATCCGTTGCGACTGCTTCTGCATCTCGGCCAGCATCGGCGTCCACTCGGGGTGGTCGTCGGGATCGATCATGTCGAGATAGCCGTGGACCACGGTCAGCGGCGTGCGCAGTTCGTGCGAGACGTTGGCGACGAAATCGCGGCGCACCTGTTCCAGGCGCAGCAGCTTGCTGACGTCGCGTGCGACCAGCAGCCAGTATTCGTCCGAATACGGGATCAGGCGCAGGTTCAGGCGCAGGTTCGGGTCGATCGGCGACGGCGCGTCGAGCAGCGGCTCGGCGTTGCGCCCGGCGGCCAGCCAGTGCGCCAGCGACAGCGGTTGCAGGCGTTCGCCGACCGGCTTGTCGATGTCCGCGGGGTACTGCAGCCCCAGCAGCGCGGTCGCGGCCTCGTTGAACCAGAGCACGCGCTGGCTGTTGCGATCGACCACGACCACCGCATCGGGCAGCGCCGCGGCGGCGGCGCGGTAGGCGCGCAGGATGCCGAGCAGGCGGCGCTTGCGGCTGCGCATCTCCGCCTGGCCGCGGTACAGCAGGCGGTCGAGCTCGTTCCACACGCCGCTGCCCTGCGCCGGCGCCAGCCGCTGGCGCGCGGTCAGGCGCAGCAGCACCTTGCGCAGCCGCCAGTAGTGCCAGGCGACGACGCCGAGCGCGGCCAGGGCGAGCACGGGCCATGGATGGCCGGCCAGCCAGCCGAGCAGCGCGGCCGCGGCCAGCGCCGCGACCAGCTGGCCGAGCGTCTTGAACCAGGCGGGGCGCAAGTAGCGGGGCATGTCCGGGATTGTCGCAGAAGGCGGCGAGGGGAGAGGCGGGTCGGCGGTCGCTGGCCCGGGGCCTCGCTGCCGGCCACGAACCGCCAACCGCCGACTTCGCGTTTCAGACCGAGGCCGAGAACCGGTAGCCCGACCCGCGTACCGTCTGCACCATGTGCTCCACGCCATGCGGTTCCAGGGTCCTGCGCAGGCGGCGGATGTGCACGTCGACGGTGCGTTCCTCGACGTACACATTGCCGCCCCAGACGTGGTCGAGCAGTTGGGCGCGCGAATACACCCGCTCCGGATGGGTCATGAAGAAGTGCAGCAGGCGGTATTCGGTGGGGCCGATCGGCACCGCCGCGTCGTTGGCGAACACGCGGTGCGCGGCGCCGTCGATGCGCAACGGGCCGATGCCGACACTGCCGTCCTCGTCGTCCCCGCGCGCGCGGCGCATCACCGCGCGGATGCGCGCCAGCAGTTCGCGCGCCGAAAAGGGCTTCACCACGTAGTCGTCGACGCCGGCCTCGAGGCCGCCGACGCGGTCGTTCTCCTCGCCGCGCGCGGTCAGCATGATGATCGGCACGTCGCGGGTGAGGGCGTCCTTGCGCCAGCGCCGCGCCAGTTCCAGGCCGCTGGTGCCGGGCAGCATCCAGTCGAGCAGGATCAGGTCGGGCACGCGGTCGGCGATCTTGCCCTGCGCCTCGCGCGCGTCGCCGGCGTGGACCGGCTCGAATTCGCCCTTGCGCAGGGCGAAGGCGACCATGTCGCGGATGGCGGGTTCGTCGTCGACGATCAGGACGTGCTTCTGCACCGGAAGTCCGCTGTCTCCAAGGGGGCGGCGACAGTAGACGACATTTTCATGACGGAAACATGACAGCCGCGGAAACCGCCGGCCGCACCGCCGCGGACCTGCTCAGCGCCGCCCCAGGTCCGGGTCCTTGATGCCCTGGCGATGCAGTTCCAGCACCTGCGGGGTGATCGCGGCGATGCGCGCGTCGATCCGGGCGCGGGCGTAGTAGTCCAGGTCGTCGCGCTTCTTCAGGTTCTGCAACTGGACCAGGGCCTGCTCGGCGCGCCCGCTCAGGAAGGCGGCCTCGGCGTAGGCCTCGCCGGCACGGATCTGGTCGCCGGCCAGCTCGTAGGCGCGGGCGAAGCTGCGCTGGAACACCGGATCGTCGGCGGAAGCGGCCAGCAGCGGCCGCAATATCGCCTGGGCACGCAGGCCGGCTTCGCGGCCGCCCTGTTCGTTCAACGCCTGCGCGTAGGTCAGGGCGATCGCGCGGTGGTGGGGGTGGCGGCGCAGCAGGTCGGCGAAGCGGCGTTCGGCATCGGCGCCGTGGCCGCTGCGGGATTCGGCCTGGGCCAGGGCCAGGGCGATCCACAGGTTGTCCGGGTCCTGCTTCAGCAGGCCGGCAAGGTCGCTGGCGGCGCGCGCGGGCTCGCTGCAGAGCATCCGCGCCAGCGCCAGGCCGTATTGCTGGGCGTCGCTGAGGCCGCCCGGGGTGTTGCGGCGGATGCTTTCGTATTCGCGCACCGCCACCGCCGGCGTGTCGGCGCTGAGCACGCGCAGGCGTTCGCGCGCCCAGTCGAACTGGCCGGTGTCGCCGCCGACCGGCGCGCTGGGGGGCAGGCGCAGCGAGGACGGCAGCAGCGGGTTCAGCGTGCCCGGCGCGGAACCGGCGTAGTCGGGCTGGCGCACGAATTTCTCGGTGCGGACGTTGCCGGGCGTGGCGGTGGTGGAAGTGACGACCACGCCGCTGCGCTTGAGCTGTTCGGCGCGATCGTGCGCCTCGCTGATGCGGGTGGTGGTGACCGGGTGGGTCTGCAGGTAGTCGGGCACCCGGCTGCGCTCGTCGCCGCGGTTGCCGCGCATCGCCAGTTGCAGGCGCCCGAAGAAGCCGGCCATCGCATCGACGTCGTAGCCGGCGCGCGACAGGGTGTGGATGCCGACGCGGTCGGCCTCGGCCTCGTTGGAACGGGTGTAGTCGATCTGGCGCTGCTGCATCAGGCCCATGCCGCTGGCCATCGCGGCCATCGCCGCGTCGTCGCTGGAGTTGCCGCCGGCGCTCTGCGCCAGCGCGATCGCGGCGAGCATGCCCAGCAGGATCGGCACCTGGTCGCGTTGCGCGCGCTCCACCGCGCGCAATACGTGTTGCTGGGTCACGTGGGCGATCTCGTGCGAAAGCACCGCGGCGACCTCGTCCTCGCTCTCGGCGGTCAGCACCAGCCCGGAATTGACCGCGATGTAGCCGCCGAGGGTGGCGAAGGCGTTGATCTGCCGCTCCTTCAGCATGAAGAAGGTGAACGGCTGGCGCGGATCGTCGCTGTTCGCGCCCAGGCGCCGGCCGACGGTGTCCAGCCACTGGTCGATCAGCGGGTCGTCGAGCAGGTAGCCGTAGTTGCGCAGCTCGCGCATCACCATGCTGCCGTACTCGGCCTGCTTGGCCGGGGTCAGCACTTCGCCGGCCGAGGAGCCGATGTCCGGCAGCTTTGCCTCCTGCGCCGGGGCCGGCGGCGCGCCGGCCGCCAAAGTCAGGGCGGCGGCGAACAGGAAGATGGGCAGGCGGTAGCGCAAGGCGATCTCCGTCGAGTCAGGCGGGCAGGATGACGCCTGCCCATGCCGGGCGAGTGAACAGGCGGTTAAGGGACGGGCGTCCGGCCCGCACTGTTCCACCGGTTGCCGGATTGGGCATCGGCCATCGTGCCACCATATCGTCTTCAGACCGCACGACTCCGCGAGAATTCCCATGAACGACACCGCCGTCCCGAAGATCACCATCTACTCGACCGCAGTCTGCCCCTACTGCGTGGCGGCCAAGAACTTCCTCAAGAGCAAGGGCCGCTCGTGGACCGAGGTCCGGATCGACGCCGACCCGGCCGAGCGCGAGAAGATGGTCGCCCTGACCCGGCGCACCAGCGTGCCGCAGATCTTCATCGGCGACACCCACGTCGGCGGCTACGACGACATGATGGCGCTGCACCGCGAAGGCAAGCTCGAGCCGCTGCTCGAAGGCGGCGCCGCGTGAGCAGCGACCGCATCGGGGAGGCAAACCGCGTCGAGGAATTTGCCGCGTTCCGCCAGCGCATGAACGAACGCATCCTGGCCGAACCGAACCAGGTGGTGCGGCGTTTCTTCGCGCTCGACACGCAGACCTACCAGGCCGGCGCGCTGGACGTGAAGACCAAGGAACTGCTGGGGCTGGTCGCCTCGCTGGTGCTGCGCTGCGACGACTGCATCAGCTACCACGTCGCCCAGTGCAAGGAAGCCGGGGTGGGTCGCGACGAGTTCTTCGAGGCGTTCTCGGTGGGCCTGGTGGTCGGCGGATCGATCGTGATCCCGCACCTGCGCCGCGCGGTGGATTTCCTGGATCGGCTCGAAGCGGGCGAGGGAACGGCGCCGGCGGCGCACGACCACGGCTGACCGGGGCCGCGCGGCCGGGAGGTGGTGCGAAAGGGGGGACTCGAACCCCCACGCCTTGCGGCACTGGAACCTAAATCCAGGGCGTCTACCAATTCCGCCACTTTCGCGTCGCGGCCATTCTAGCGGCAGCAGGCAACGAAAAAGCGCCCGGGGTTACCCGGGCGCTTTCGTGTTTGGTGGGCCGTCAAGGATTCGAACCTTGGACCTATTGATTAAGAGTCAACTGCTCTACCAACTGAGCTAACGGCCCGATTTAATTCGGTCGCATAGTGTAACGGCTACCATGCGGCCCGGCAATCCCGTCGTGACGGAACGCCCGTGGAGTGGGGTGGCTGAGGGGACTCGAACCCCCGACAACTGGAATCACAATCCAGTACTCTAACCAACTGAGCTACAGCCACCACTGGAAAACCTTGTCCGCCATCGACCGATGGCGCGCCCGGCTGGACTCGAACCAGCAACCGCCGGCTTAGAAGGCCGGTGCTCTATCCGGTTGAGCTACGGGCGCGGATGCTGCCCATGATAGCGGCACCGGACTTGAACCGAGCTGGTCGGGGTAGAGGGATTCGAACCCCCGACCCTCTGCTCCCAAAGCAGATGCGCTACCAGACTGCGCTATACCCCGGCGGGTTCGAGTGGTCGTTGCGGACGCCCCGAGCGCCTTGCGGCGCGCGGGAGGTGCATTGTCCGGAGCGTCGTCGCGACTGTCAACACGAGGCCGCCGGAACCGGCCGGTGTATCCTGCGGCGCAGGCAACCATCGACTCACAGGGGATATCCATGCGCAGCGGCAACCCGGTACTCAAGGAATCGACCTTCCTCGACCTCGGCAGCGGCGCCGTCGTCGCCCGCGATGCCGGGGCGATGACCCTCAACGGCACGGTCAACAAGACCGGCTTCCTGCTGCTGCTGACCGTGCTGACGGCGGCTTTCGCCTGGTCGCGCGCGTTTGGCGCCGATGGCGAAATCGCGCCCGGTTTCGCCGTGTACGTCTGGGGCGGTGCCATCGGCGGGCTGGTCCTGGCCATGGTCACCGCGTTCAAGAAGCAGTGGGCGCCGGTCACCGCGCCGCTGTACGCGCTGGTCGAAGGCTTCTTCCTCGGCGCGATCTCGGCGCTGTACAACCACCTGTACCAGGGCATCGTGTTCCAGGCCGTTCTGCTGACCTTCGGCACCCTGTTCGCGCTGCTGTTCGCCTACCGCAGCGGCCTGATCAAGGCCACCGAGAACTTCAAGCTGGGCGTGGCCGCGGCCACCGGCGGCATCTTCCTGGTGTACCTGGCGTCGATGGCGCTGCGCCTGTTCGGGGTCAATATCCCGTTCATCCACGACTCGGGCCTGATCGGCATCGGTTTCAGCCTGTTCGTGGTGGTGATCGCGGCGCTGAACCTGGTGCTGGACTTCGACTTCATCGAATCAGGTGTCGAAGAGGGCGCGCCGAAGTACATGGAGTGGTACGGCGCGTTCGGCCTGCTGGTCACGCTGGTGTGGCTGTATGTCGAGTTCCTGCGCCTGCTGTCGAAGCTGCAGTCGCGCAACTGACGGTTTCCGCCGTTCCCGGAGGGTGGGGCAAGGGGCGCGAATGCGCCCTTCTTCATGTGCCGGTGGCGGCTTTTTCCCGGCGTCCCGGCCACAGCATGAAGGCGATCGTGACCGCCGCCAGGATCCAGCAGTAGTACACCTTGCCGCTCAGCGCCAGCGGCGACACCGAGGACAGCGACGCCGCCAGCAGGATCTGCGCCCCGTACGGCAGCAGGCCCTGCGGGATGCAGGCGAAGATGTCCAGCACGCTGGCGGCGCGGCGCGGGGAGACGCCGTGCTGCGCGGCGATGTCGCGGGCGACGCCGCCGCCCACCAGGATCGCGACGGTGTTGTTGGCAGTGAACACGTCGGCGGTGGCCGACAGCGCGGCGATGCTGAATTCGCCGGTGCGGCGGCCCTTGTGCCCGCGCGCGATGCGGTCGATCGCCTGCGCCAGCCAGGCCAGGCCGCCGGCTTCCTTCATCAGTGCGCCGAGGCCGCCGATCAGCAGCGACAGCAGCAGGATTTCGGTCATGCCCTCGAAACCGGTCCAGGCATCGGCCGCGAATTCGACCGGGCCATAGTCGGCGGCGAACACGAATCCGAACAGTCCGGCCAGCGCCAGGCCGAGGCCCAGCACCACCAGCACGTCCAGTCCGAGCAGCGCCAACGCCAGTACCAGCACGTAAGGCAGCAGCAGCCATGGCGAAGCGTCGGTTTCGGTGGCGACCGGCGCCGAATCGCCGGCGAGGCCGAGCAACAGGGCGGTGGCCAGCGCCGCCGGCAGTGCGATCCTGAAGTTCTCGCGGAACTTGTCGCGCATCTCCGCGCCCTGGGTGCGGGTGGCGGCGATCGTGGTGTCCGAGATCACCGACAGGTTGTCGCCGAACATCGCGCCGCCGAGCACCGAGCCCACCACCAGCGCGGCGTCCAGCCCGGCCGCCTCGGCCACGCCCAGCGCGATCGGCACGACCGCGGCGATGGTGCCCATCGAGGTGCCGATCGCCAGCGAAATCAGCGAAGCCAGCACGAACAGGCCCGGCAGGATCAGCGCCGCCGGCAGCGCGCCGACGCCCAGCTGCACCACCGCGTCGACCGCGCCCACCGCCTTCGACACGGTGGCGAAGGCGCCGGCGAGCAGGAAGATCAGGCACATCAGCACGATGTTCGCGTCGCCCATGCCGCGCAGCAGGATGTCGCCGGCCGGCAGGCCGCGCCGCTTCGCCAGCCACGCCGCCCACGCCAGCGCCGGTAGGATCGCCACCGGCGCGCGCAACTGGTAGAAGCCCATCGCTTCGCCGTGCAGGGTGAAATACACGCCGGCGCCGAAGAACAGCGCCAGGAACAGCGGCAATGGGGTCAGCGCCAGTGCGCTGGGACGGACGGACATCGAACGGGTTCCTGCCGGGGGAGGGCGCCGGGAATTCTGCGGATTCCGGCTCGGCCGTCCAAGCCCGCCGATGGGACAGGCATGAACAAAAACGGGACGCCGCGGCGTCCCGTTTCCGGTGGATCGCGATTCCGCCGCTGCTTTTACAGGCGGCTGGCGATGGCCTTGGCGAACGTCATCGTGGTGCCGCTGCCGCCGAGGTCCGGGGTCAGCGAATCCTTGGCTTCCAGCGTGGCGACGATGGCCTTGCGCAGGCGCTCGGCGTTCTGCGGCTGGCCGATGTGGTCGAGCATCTGCGCCGCGCCCAGCAGCAGCGCGCACGGGTTGGCGATGCCCTTGCCGGCGATGTCCGGGGCCGAGCCGTGCACGGCCTCGAAGATCGCCGCGTCCTTGCCGATGTTGGCGCCCGGCGCCAGGCCGAGGCCGCCGACCAGGCCGGCGCACAGGTCGGAGATGATGTCGCCGAACAGGTTGGTGGTGCAGATGATGTCGAACTGCTCCGGTCGCATCACCAGCTGCATGCAGGTGTTGTCGACGATCATCTCGTTGCACTCGATGTCCGGGTACTGCGCGGCCACCTCGCGCCCGACCTTCAGGAACAGGCCCGAGGTGGTCTTCAGGATGTTGGCCTTGTGCACCAGGGTGACCTTCTTGCGCCCGGTCGCGCGGGCCAGGTCGAAGGCATAGCGGACGATGCGCTCGGAGCCCTTGCGGGTGATCTTCTGCATCAGCGTCGCGGTTTCGCCGTCCTCGGTGATCGACTGGCCTTCGCCGATGTAGGCGCCCTCGGTGTTCTCGCGCACGGTGATCAGGTCCACGCCCATCGGGAAGCGCGACTTGGTGTTCGGGAACGACTTGGCCGGGCGCACGTTGGCGTACAGGTCGAAGGCGCGGCGCAGGGCCACGTTGATCGAGCTGAAGCCTTCGCCGACCGGGGTGGTCAGCGGGCTCTTCAGCGCGACCTTGTTCTTGCGGATCGAATCCAGGGTGGTCTGCGGCAGCAGCTCGCCGTGCTTCTCCAGCGCGATCAGGCCGGCGTCGGCCTCTTCGTAGCTCAGGCCCGGTTTCAACGCTTCGAGCACGTACAGGGTGGCGTCCATGATCTCCGGGCCGATGCCGTCGCCACGGATGACCGTAATCGTCTGGGTCATTGTCTGATTCCGAACAGGGGGAGGTGCGCAGAGGCCGGCAGGCCGGGCGCGGGAACAAGTTTCAGGCGCAATTATGCCCGAACGGCCGTTGCCGGCCCAAGCGACTTTGGTCGCGCCCGCCTTGCGGGGCGGGCGGCAAAGCGCTCCCGCGGCGGGGGAAGCGGAGGCCGGCCGCTTCGCCGCGGCGCAGCCTTCTACTGGCAGGCCGGGCCATAATCGGCCAAAATATCAAGTTCAGCCGAAGCCGGACCGGGGGTCCGGCCGGGGCTGCCGAACACCATTCAACACAGGCCGCGGCCGCGCCGCGGCGGCAGGAGTCAGGTTTTATGCAAGTTTCGCTGGAATCGCTCGGCAGCCTCGAGCGCCGCATGAGTTTCACCCTGCCGGCCGAGCGGCTGGACACCCACATCGGTGGCCGCCTGCAGGAAATCGCCCGCACCGCGCGGATCAAGGGCTTCCGCCCCGGCAAGGTCCCGCCCAAGGTCATCGAGCAGCGCTTCGGCAAGCAGGTGCGCGCCGAGGCCCTCGACGGCCTGCTGCGCGAGACCTTCGACACCGCCGTGCGCGAGAACGAGCTGCGCCTGGCCGGCAACCCGCGCCTGGAGCCGGTCGCCGGCAGCGAACTGGAGTGGGTCGCCACCTTCGAGGTGGTGCCGGACTTCGGCGACATCGACGTCGCCAAGCTCAACGTGATCCGCCATACCTCGGAAGTCACCGAGGCCGACATCGACCAGATGATCGAGAACCTGCGCCTGCAGCGCCGCGAGTACAAGAGCGTCGAGCGCGCCGCGAAGGAAGGCGACCGCGTCGCGCTGGAGACCTGGTCGCAGGCCGGCGACGAGCGCCTGCCAGCCGAAGGCGTGGAGAAGGGCGCGACGATCATCGGTTCCGGCGTGATGTTCCCGCAGATCGAGAACGCGCTGGTCGGCCTGGCCGCGGGCGAGGAGAAGGAGATCGACGTCGACTTCCCGGCCAACTGGCGCGTGCCGCAGCTGGCCGGCCGCCAGGTCAAGGTCTACGTCAAGGTCACCGACGTGGCCGAATCGGTGCTGCCGCCGGTCGACAAGGCCTTCATCAAGAGCTTCGGCGTGAAGAGCGGGGACCCCGAGCAGTTCCGCGCCGACATCCGCAGCAACCTCGAGCGCGAACTGAAGGGCGCGCTGGCCAACCGCCTGCGTCGCGAGGTCGGCGAGCAGATCATCGCCACCTGGGCGCACGTGGAAATGCCGCCGCGCCTGGTCGAGAACGAGGCCCGCGCCCTGCTGGCCAACCAGGTCGAGCAGGCGCGCCGCGCCGGCCAGCCGGTCGGGCAGGTGCCGGCGGACGCGCACCAGGGTTTCATGGACGCGGCCCGCAAGCGGGTTCTCGTCGGCCTGCTGGTCGGCGAGGTCGCGCGCCGCAACCAGCTGCGCCTGGATCCGAAGCGCCTGAACGAAACCCTGCGCCTGATCGCCTCGACCTACGAGGAGCCGGAGCAGGTCATTGAGTTGTACCGCAACGATCCCCAGTTGATGTCCGGGCTGCAGTCCCGGGTGATGGAAGAGCAGGTGATCGACTGGATCGCCGAGCGCGCCCAGCACACCGAGCAGGCGCTATCCTTCCAGGACGCGATCCGCCAGTAAGCGGACCGCGTACCGGCGACCAGGTCGGCGCGGCGGCACGAACTCGACAACAGGAACGCAAATGAGCATCGAAACCAAAGCCCTGAACCTGGTCCCGATGGTGGTCGAGCAGACCAGCCGCGGCGAGCGCGCCTACGACATCTACTCGCGCCTGCTGAAGGAGCGGGTGATCTTCCTGGTCGGCGGCGTCGACGACCACGTCGCCAACGTGATCGTCGCGCAGATGCTGTTCCTGGAAGCGGAGAACCCGGAGAAGGACATCAGCTTCTACATCAACTCGCCGGGCGGCATCGTCACCGCGGGCATGGCGATCTACGACACCATGCAGTACATCAAGCCGGACGTCAGCACCATCTGCGTCGGCCAGGCGGCGAGCATGGGCGCGGTGCTGCTGGCCGCGGGCGCGAAGGGCAAGCGTTACGCCCTGCCGAATTCGCGGGTGATGATCCACCAGCCGCTGGGCGGCTTCCAGGGCCAGGCGACGGACATCGACATCCACGCCCGCGAGATCCTGAAGATGCGCCAGACCCTCAACGAGATCCTGGCCAGGCACACCGGCCAAGCGCTGGAAACCATCGAGCGCGACACCGAGCGCGACAACTTCAAGAGCGCCGCCGAGGCGCAGGCCTACGGCCTGGTCGACCAGGTGCTGGAGCGGCGCCCGGAAGAGTCGATCCAGGCGTCCTGAGCCTGCCGATCATTCCAGCGGAATCAACAGGTTGCACACCCCCCGGGGCGGCGCTGGCGTCCCCCGGAGCCTGTGCTATTCTCGGACCCGAAACCCCCGCCGGCTACCCGGCGAACCAGTGGCAAACAAAGCAATGAGCGAAGACCGTCAGGGCCGTTCCGGCGACAGCAACAAGATTCTGTACTGCTCGTTCTGCGGCAAGAGCCAGCACGAGGTGCGGAAACTGATTGCCGGCCCCAGCGTGTTCATCTGCGACGAATGCGTTGAGCTGTGCAACGACATCATCCGCGAGGAGCTCGAGGAGAAGGCGCAGTCGGCGCGCAGCCACTTGCCCAAGCCGCGCGAGATCCTCGAGGTGCTGGACCAGTACGTGATCGGCCAGCAGCGCGCCAAGCGCACCCTCGCGGTGGCCGTGTACAACCACTACAAGCGCATCGAGAGCCGGCAGAAGAACGACGACGTCGAGCTGGCCAAGTCGAACATCCTGCTGGTCGGCCCGACCGGCTCGGGCAAGACCCTGCTGGCGGAAACGCTGGCGCGGCTGCTCAACGTGCCGTTCACCATCGCCGACGCGACCACGCTGACCGAGGCCGGCTACGTCGGCGAGGACGTCGAGAACATCATCCAGAAGCTGCTGCAGAAGTGCGACTACGACGTCGAGAAGGCGCAGCAGGGCATCGTCTACATCGACGAGATCGACAAGATCAGCCGCAAGAGCGAGAACCCGTCGATCACCCGCGACGTGTCCGGCGAAGGCGTGCAGCAGGCGCTGCTGAAGCTGGTCGAGGGCACCATCGCCAGCGTGCCGCCGCAGGGCGGCCGCAAGCACCCGCAGCAGGAATTCCTGCAGGTCGACACCAAGAACATCCTGTTCATCTGCGGCGGCGCCTTCGCCGGGCTGGACAAGATCATCCAGCAGCGCAGCACCGAGGCCAGCGGCATTGGTTTCGGCGCCAAGGTCAAGAGTTCGAGCAAGAAGGTCGAGGTCGGCAAGATCCTGTCCGAGGTCGAGCCGGAAGACCTGATCAAGTTCGGCCTGATCCCCGAGTTCGTCGGCCGCCTGCCGGTGGTCGCGACGCTGGAGGAACTGGACGAGGCCGCCCTGGTCAAGATCCTGACCGAACCCAAGAACGCGATCACCAAGCAGTTCAAGAAGCTGTTCGACATGGAAGGCGTGGAACTGGAGTTCCGCCCCGACGCGCTGTCGGCGATCGCGCGCAAGGCGCTCAAGCGCAAGACCGGCGCGCGCGGCCTGCGCACCATCGTCGAATCGGTGCTGCTGGACACCATGTACGACCTGCCGTCGCTGGAAAACGTCGGCAAGGTGGTGGTCGACGAGTCGGTCATCGAGCACAAATCCGAACCGTACCTGATCTACCAGAACCCGCCCCAGGCGAAGATCGCGGCGGCCGAATGAACCGCCGGGAACCGCGAGCCGCCACGGTTCAAGGTTCTTCGGACAAACGCTTGCATCCTCCCGCCAATGGCCCCATAACGGGGCCATTGGCCTTTCCGGCTCGCCCGTTTCCCCGCAGGAGCCCCCATGCCCCGTATCCCCGCCACTGAGACCCTCGATCTGCCGGTGCTGCCGCTGCGCGACGTGGTCGTTTTCCCGCACATGGTCATCCCGTTGTTCGTCGGTCGCGACAAATCGATGCGCGCGCTGGAACAGGCGATGGCCGCCGACAAGCGCATCCTGTTGCTGGCGCAGAAATCCGCCGAAACCGACGATCCGGCCGCCGCCGACCTGTACGAGATCGGCACGCTGGCCCAGGTGCTGCAGCTGCTGAAGCTGCCCGACGGCACCATCAAGGTACTGGTCGAGGGCACCGCGCGGGTGAAGGTTTCCGGCGTCGCCGAACGCGACGGCTCGCTGTACGGGCAGGGCGAGGTGATCGAATCCGATTTCGCCCGCGAGCCGCGCGAGATCGAGGCGGTGGCGCGCTCGCTGATGGGCCTGTTCGAGCAGTACGTCAAGACCAACCGCAAGCTGCCGCCGGAACTGCTGCAGACGCTGAGCGGCATCGACGAACCCAGCCGCCTGGCCGACACCATCGCCGCGCACCTCGGCGTGCGCCTGGCCGACAAGCAGCGCCTGCTCGAGACCCTCGAGGTCGGCGAGCGGCTGGAACTGCTGGTGGGTTTCGTCGACGGCGAGATCGACGTGCAGCAGCTGGAGAAGCGCATCCGCGGCCGGGTGAAGTCGCAGATGGAGAAAAGCCAGCGCGAGTACTACCTCAACGAGCAGATGAAGGCGATCCAGAAGGAGCTCGGCGAACTCGACGAGGCGCCGAACGAGCTGGAGGACCTGGCGCGCAAGATCGCCGAGGCGGGCATGCCCAAGCCGGTGGAAACCAAGGCGAAGAACGAGCTCAACAAGCTGAAGCAGATGTCGCCGATGTCGGCCGAGGCCACCGTCGTGCGCAACTACCTCGACTGGCTGCTGGGCGTGCCGTGGAAGAAGCGCACCAAGGTGCGCAAGGACCTGAAGGCCGCGCAGGAACTGCTCGACGCCGACCACTACGGCCTGGAGAAGGTCAAGGAGCGCATCCTCGAGTACCTCGCGGTGCAGTCGCGGGTGAAGCAGATGAAGGGCCCGATCCTGTGCCTGGTCGGACCGCCGGGCGTGGGCAAGACCTCCCTGGGCCAGACCATCGCGAAGGCGACGAACCGCAAGTTCGTGCGCATGTCGCTGGGCGGCGTGCGCGACGAGGCCGAGATCCGCGGGCATCGCCGCACCTACGTCGGCTCGATGCCGGGCCGCATCGTGCAGAACCTCAACAAGGTCGGCACCAGGAACCCGCTGTTCGTGCTCGACGAGATCGACAAGATGTCGATGGACTTCCGCGGCGACCCGTCGTCGGCGTTGCTGGAAGTGCTCGATCCCGAGCAGAACCACGCGTTCAACGACCACTACCTCGAGGTCGACCTCGACCTGAGCGAGGTGATGTTCGTCGCCACCTCCAACTCGCTGAACATCCCCGGCCCGCTGCTCGACCGCATGGAGGTGATCCGCATCCCCGGCTACACCGAGGACGAGAAGCTCAACATCGCGCAGCGTTACCTGATTCCGAAGCAGCTGAAGGCCAACGGCCTGAAGCCGGAGGAACTGGAGATCGACGAGAGCGCGGTGCGCGACATCGTGCGCTACTACACGCGCGAGTCCGGCGTGCGCAACCTCGAGCGCGAGATCGCCAAGATCTGCCGCAAGGTGGTCAAGGAGATCGCGCTGGCCGGCCCGAAGAAGGCGGCGAAGAAGAAGGGCAAGTCGTCGGCGGTCGTGGTCGATTCGAAGAACCTCGACAAGTACCAGGGCGTGCGCCGCTTCGACTACGGCCGCGCCGAGGAGCAGAACGAAGTCGGCCTGGTCACCGGCCTGGCCTGGACCGAAGTCGGCGGCGACCTGCTGCAGATCGAAGTCGCGCTGGTGCCGGGCAAGGGCAGCGTGACCCTGACCGGCCAGCTCGGCGACGTGATGAAGGAATCGGCGACCGCCGCGCTGTCGGTGGTGCGTTCGCGCACCGCGCAGCTCGGCATCGACGTCGAATTCCTGCAGAAGCACGACGTGCACGTGCACGTGCCCGACGGCGCGACGCCGAAGGACGGCCCCAGCGCCGGCATCGCGATGGTCACCGCGCTGGTTTCCGCGCTGACCAAGGTGCCGGTGCGCAAGGAAGTGGCGATGACCGGCGAAATCACCCTGCGCGGCCGCGTGTCCGCGATCGGCGGGCTCAAGGAGAAGCTGCTGGCGGCGATGCGCGGCGGCATCACCACGGTGATCATCCCGGAGGAGAACCGCAAGGACCTGGCGGATATTCCGGAAAACGTCACCAAGGGCATGAAGATCGTGCCGGTGCGCTGGATCGACGAAGTGCTCGACCTCGCGCTGGAACGCCCGCTGGCGCCGCTGGCTTCCGCCGACGGCGAACGGTCGGCGGTGCGCGAAGGGACCAAACCTGCGTCGCAGACCGATGTCAAGCATTGAAAATGCGTTACGGCGAGCGTTCCCGGAAATGGCCGGAAATGGCGAAAAAACCGCGCATTTGCGCGGTTTTTTCGCTTGCGCGGGCAGGCTGGGCGCTGGTATAAATCTTCGCTCGCGAACGCACCGGACACGAAGCGTTGCGCGCAAGCGAATCGGATGAGATTGGCTGCAACGCAGCGATCCGATCACTCATTCCGCGGCGATCGCCGCCATAGGGAGTCATAGATGAACAAAAACGAATTGATCGATGCCGTCGCCGAGGCCGCGGGCCTGAGCAAGGCCGATGCCGGCCGTGCCGTCGATGCGGTCGTCGCCAGCGTGACCGGCGCGCTGAAGAACGGCGACAGCGTGACCCTGGTCGGCTTCGGCACCTTCCAGGTGCGCGCACGCGCCGCCCGTACCGGCCGCAATCCCAAGACCGGCGAGAACATCGCCATCGCCGCCTCGAAAAATCCGGTGTTCAAGGCTGGCAAAGCGCTGAAGGATGCCGTAAACTAGCCGACTCGGCTGGCCGGGGACGCGGCTTCCGCGGCAAGCACCCGGGTGCTTAGCTCAGCGGTAGAGCGTCTCCCTTACAAGGAGAGGGTCGGGGGTTCGAAACCCTCAGCACCCACCACTTCGGCCGGGAAGTTTCAGTTTCAATGGAGCGGTAGTTCAGCTGGTTAGAATGCTGGCCTGTCACGCCGGAGGTCGCGGGTTCGAGTCCCGTCCGCTCCGCCATCTACGGAAAGCCCGCGGAAACGCGGGCTTTCTTCTTTTCCGGGCCCTTTCGGCGTGCCGGCGGCCGGTTCCCGTTCGCGCGCCGCCGAAGCGGGTTAAACTGGGCGGCTCGAGAAACAGGCCAGACGCCCAATGCTGCAGAATCTCCGCGACAAGACCTCCGGCTGGATCGCCACCGTCGTGCTCGGTTTGCTGATCATCCCGTTCGCGTTCGTCGGCGTGAACGAATACATGACCGGCGGCAACGACACCGCCGTGGCCAAGGTGCAGGCGCCGCCGACCTGGTGGGCCTCGGCGCCGTCGTGGTGGCCGCTGTCGCTGCTGTGGCAGGACGAGACTATCGGCCCCGAGGAATTCCGTGCGGAATTCGAGCGCGCGCGCCAGCAGCAGCGCCAGGCGCTGGGCGACAACTTCGATCCGCGCGAATTCGAGAGCGCCGACAACAAGCGCCGGGTGCTGGAACAGCTGATCGACCAGAAGGTGATGCTGCTGGCCGCGCGCCGCGCCGGCGTGACCGTCGGCGACGCGGCGGTGCAGAAGTCGATCGCCGAGGAACCGGCGTTCCAGGTCGACGGCAAGTTCGATCCCGCGCGCTATACCACGCTGCTCGCCTCGCAGGTGCCGGCGATGTCGCCGCTGCAGTTCCAGGAAAAGGAGCGCGAGCGCCTGCGCATGGCGGTGCTGCCGCTGGGCATCGGCGAGTCGGATTTCGCCACCGGCAAGGAAATGGACCGCCTGATCAGGTTGCTGGGCGAAACCCGCGACGTCACCCTGGCCGCGCTGCCGCCGCCCGAGGCCGACACCGCCGAGGTCGGCGAGGCCGAGATCAAGGCGTGGTACGAGGCGCATCCGGCCGATTACCGGCAGCCGGAAACGGTCGCGCTGGAATACGTCGACGTGGACGGCGCGCAACTGCAGGCCGGCGCCGCGGTCGACGAGGCCGCGTTGCGCAAGCGCTACGAGCAGGAGAAGGCGCGTTTCATGAGCCCGGAGCAGCGCCTGGTTTCGCACATCCTGGTTGCGCTGCCGGCTGGCGCGGACGCGGCGGCGCAGAAGGCCGCCGAGGACAAGGCCAGGTCGCTGGCCGCGCAGGCGCGCCAGCCGGGGGCCGGTTCCGTTGAAGAACGGTTCGCCGCATTGGCCAGGGCCAATTCCGACGACACCGGATCGAAGGATGCCGGGGGCGACCTGGGCTGGATCGAACGCAACGGCGCGATGGTCAAGCCGTTCGAGGACGCGGTGTTCGCATCGCAGGCCGGCACGGTAAGCGATCCGGTCAAGTCGGAATTCGGCTGGCACGTGATCCTGGTCCGCGAGGTCAAGCCGAGCCAGGGCAAGGGCTTCGAGGAAGTGCGCGCCGACCTGGCGCGCGAAGCGGTCGATGCCGAGCGCGACCGCGCCTACAACGAACTGGCCGGCAAGCTGACCGACGAAACGCTGAAGAACCCGACCGCGTTGGCGCCGGCCGCGGCGGCGGTGGGACTGGCGGTGCAGACGGCCGGCCCGTTCGCGCGCGCCGGCGCGCCGGGCATCCTCGCCAATCCGGCGGTGCTGCGCGCGGCCTTCTCCGAACAGCTGATCGAGGACGGCACGGTCAGCGACCCGATCGAGATCTCGCCCTCGCACAGCGTGGTGATCCGCGTGACCGGGCATACGCCGGAGCAGGCGCGCCCGCTGGCGCAGGTGCGCGACGCGGTGATCGCGGCGGTCCGTGCCGATCGCCAGTCGAAGGCGGCGGAGAAGGCGGCCGACGCGCTGCTGGCGCGGCTGCGGAAGGGCGAGTCGCTGAAGGACGTCGCCGTCGCCGAGAAGCTGCAGTTCAACGAGGTGCCCGGCTTGCCGCGCGGGATGCCGGTGCCGTCGCGCGAAGCCAACGAGGAGATCTTCGCCGCGCAGCGCCCGGCCGACGGGAAGCCGTCGGTGGGCAAGCTGAAGCTGGGCAACGGCTATGCGGTGTTCGCCGTGACCAAGGTCACCGACGGCGACCTGGCCAAGGTCACGCCGGAGCAGCGCGAGCAGTTGAAGCAGCAGTTGCTGCAGGTGCGCAGTGCCGGCTCGGCGCAGTCGTTCGTCGAGGCGACGCGCCGGCAGTACAAGGTGACGGTGCACGAGGACCGGCTGTAAGCGTCCCGCGGTCCCCCGTCGCATGAAAAAGCCCGGCATCGCCGGGCTTTTTCCTTGCTGGCCAACTGTCGGAGCGTATCCCGTGTCCGGCGCAGGCCGCGCCATCCGATGCCGGTGGCGCAGCTCAGCTCATTCGCCGACGTCGAGCCCGGTCATGCCGAGGATGTTGTAGCCCGAGTCGACGTAGGTCACTTCGCCGGTGACGCCGGCGGCGAGGTCGGAACACAGGAACGCGCCGACGTTGCCGACGTCTTCGATGGTCACCGTGCGGCGCAGCGGCGCGTACTGCTCGACGTGGCCGAGGATCTTGCGGAAGCCGCCGATGCCGGCAGCCGCGAGGGTCTTGATCGGGCCGGCCGAGACCGCGTTGACGCGGATGCCTTCCGGGCCGAGGTTCAGCGCCAGGTAGCGCACCGTCGCCTCCAGGCTGGCCTTGGCCACGCCCATCACGTTGTAGTTCTGCAGCGCGCGTTCGGCGCCGAGGTAGCTCAGGGTCAGGATCGCGCCGTTGCGGCCCTGCATCGCCGGGCGCGCGGCCTTGGCCAGCGCGGCCAGCGAGTAGGCGGAAATGTCGTGGGCGAGGGCGAAGTTCTCGCGGGTCAGGCCATCGAGGAACTGGCCGGTGATCGCCTCGCGCGGGGCGAAGGCGATGGCGTGGACGACGATGTCGAAGCCGTCGCTCCAGTGCTCGCCGAGTTCCTCGAAGCAGGCCGCGATCTGCGCGTCGTCGGTCACGTCCAGCGGGATCACGATCTTGCTGCCGTATTCCTCGGCGGCCTTTTCGACGCGCGACTTCAGCTTGTCGTTCTGGTAGGTGAAGGCCAGTTCCGCGCCTTCGCGGTGCATGGCCTCGGCGATGCCGGAGGCGATCGAACGTTCGCTGGCGATGCCGGTGATCAGGGCACGCTTGCCTTGCAGAAAACCCATGGTGTTCCCGTCGGATGGAGGATGACGCGCCATTTTGCCATGCGGCGGCGGGCCACCGCCTGCGCTAGCGTATGGTGTCCCCGGCCAGGCGCAGCACCATGCCGGGGCGCAGCACGCTGCCGGCTTCGAGCCGGTTGAGCGACAGCAGCGCCGAAACGCTCATGCCGTAGCGGCGGGCGATGCTCCACAGCGAATCGCCGCGTTTGACCTTGTGTGTCCGCGGGACGGATTTCGGTGCCGGTCCCGCGCCCTCTGCCGCCTGTGCCACCGGTCCCGGGGCGTCATCCGCGGGTTGGGCAGGCGACGTGCCGGCTGCCTGCAGTGGGCGTACCGGATGGTCGAGCCGGGCCAGCCAGCTTTCGTCCTCGCCCGCTTCCTCGAACAGGCAGGCCAGCGCATGCAGCTTCTGCACGTAGGCGTAGGTGATCGGCGACAGCCCGGGGATGGCAGCGGGCCTGGCCTTGGCCTCGGCCAGGCTGATGCCGCCGCGGCGCATCGCGCCCTTGATCCGGAATTCGCCGGCGTTGTAGGCCATGATCGCCAGCCGCCAGTCGTCGCCGAATTCGTGGTACAGCCCGCCCAGGTGAGCGACGGCGGCACGGGTGGATTCGATCGGCGACATGCGTCCGTCGCGGTGCTTGTTCACCGTGATGCCGTGGTTGCGCGCGGTCAGGGCGATGAATTGCCACATGCCCGCCGGGCCGGCCTTGCTGCGCGCCCTGGGGTTGTAGCCGCTTTCGATGAAGGGGATCAGGGCGAATTCGGTGGGCAGGTCGGCTTTGCGGAACTCCCCGACGACATGGCCGAACAGCGGCAGCAGGGCGGTATCGTCCTTCAGCAACCGCGCCGGTGCCTGGCGGAAATGCTTGCGCCAGCGGCTGCCGGCGGTGTCGTTGCATTCCGGGGTGGCCATGCCGTCGCGGAAGGCCAGGTAGACGTCCCGGCCCGTCTGGATGCCATCGTCGGCCGTGGCCGGCGTGGCGGGGAGATCGACCGGTGGCCCGTCGGGTCGGGAAGCGGCCTCTTCCGCTGCCGCGACCGGCGCGGTCCCCGGGGATTCCATCGGTACGGCGACGGGCGGCACCGATTGCGCCGCGGCCGAAGGCGCAGCGCTTTTCGTCGTCGCGCAACCGGTCAGTATCGCCGCCAGCAGCATGGCGGCGCCCCCTGCCGGGATTCGGTACCTCATGCGCGGAAGCCGTCTTTCCAGCGCCGCAATTCGGCGAAGGCTTCCACGCGGTCGGCCGGTTCGCGGCCGAGGCGGGCGGCGACGGCGGCGCGTACGGACGGCATGTCGACGCGCAGGAAGGGATTGCAGGCCAGTTCGACCGACAGGGTCGAGGGCAGGCTGGGGCGTCCGTTCTCGCGCATGGCATCGACCTCCTCGCTGCGTCGGCGCAGGGCCGCGTTGTCCGGTTCCACGGCCCGGGCGAACGCGGCGTTGGCCCGAGTGTACTCATGGCCGCAGCACACTTCCGTGATCCCGGGCAGGGAAGCCAGGCGCTCCAGCGAGGCCAGCATCTGCGCCGGGGTGCCTTCGAACAGCCGGCCGCAGCCCAGGCTGAACAGGGTGTCGCCGCAGAACACTTGGCCGGCGGCATCGCCGCCGGTGCGGTGGAAGGCGATGTGGCTGAGCGTGTGCCCGGGTACCGCGATGACCGAAAAATCCCAGCCATTCAGCGAGATGCGGTCGCCATCGCCGACCCGTTCGGTCGCCCCGGCGATGCGCGGGTCGTTCGGGGCGATGACCGGCAGCTCCGGCCAGCGTTCGCGCAGGGTCGGCACGCCGCCGCAGTGGTCGCCATGGTGGTGGGTGACGAGCACGCCGACCGGCTTCAGGCCCTGTCCGGCGGCGGCCAGCACCGGGTCGGCGTCGCCGGGGTCGACGACCACGGCCGCGCCGTCGTCGCCGACCAGGGTCCAGATGTAGTTGTCGTCGAAGGCGGGCAGGGCGAGCAGGTGCATGCGCCGATGATGGCCGGGCATGGCTGAAGCGCAAGCGACCCGCGGCGGCGCCCGGCCTACAATCCGGCGATGCCCGAGCTGTCTTCCCGCCGCCCGCAGGATCCCATGGCCTGGTTCGGCAGCGCCCGCGGGTTGCCGCTACTGACCGCCGAGCGTGAACTGGTGGCCGCGTTGCTGGCTTCGCGCACGCCGCAACCCTGGCTGTGGCTGGCGCCGGGTGCGGGCCCGGGGACGGACGCCGCCGCCACCGGGTTGCCGCCGCGCGGCCTGCGGCTGTATCGCGACGGCCCCGGGCTGGCCGGCGCCTTCCGCTGCCATTTGCCGCTGCCGCTGCCCAACGAGTGTTTCGGATGCGTGGTCGTGCAGCATGCGCTGGATGATGCCGGCCTGCCCGGGCTGCTCGGGGAGGTCGAGCGGGTCCTCCAGCCGGGGGGGCGGTTGTGGCTGTTCGCGTTGAATCCCTACAGCCCGTATCGCCTGCGCTGGCGCGGTGCCGGGCTCGCGGCGCATGCGCCGACCGACTGGCGGCAGCGCCTGCGCCGGGCCGGGCTGCAGGTCGATGCCGCCGAAGCCGACTGGCTGGGGCCGGTATGGCGCAGCCGCAACACCGAGCCTTCGCCGATGGGGACATGGCTGCGCGCTTCGTACGTGCTGGGTGCGGAAAAACGCGTGGTTCCGCTGACTCCGGTCAAGGCCGCCGCGACCTGGCGGACCGATGCGGCGCCGGTCGGGTTCTGAAAACGCCCGTCCTCCCGAAGCAATGTTTTTGCACCGTTTTCACCGCGATGTAGGGGAACTGAAAATGGCGTGCGGCAGTACTTGCCCACTGGCCGTTTCGCTGTGAACATTCCGTTTCGACGGATCAGGGACTATCCGGTTTTTCAGGCCCACGGACACATGATCGAATTCGGACACCTCACTCACACCGGCTTGCGCCGCGAGTTGAACGAGGACACCTACTACGGCGACAGCGAACTGGGGCTCTGGCTGGTCGCCGACGGCATGGGCGGGCATGCCTGCGGCGAGGTCGCCAGCGCACTGGCGCGCGAGGCGATCGTGCGTGAGGTGCGCAACGGCGCGCCGCTGGCGCAGGCCATCCGCACCGCCGACGAGGAGATCATCCGCACCTCGCGCCGCCGCAACGACAGCCTGCCGATGGGCACCACGGTGGTCGCCGCGCGCGTGCAGGGCGATCGCTTCGAAGTGGCGTGGGTCGGCGACAGCCGCGCCTACCTGTGGCGCGACGGCAACCTGGCCCAGTTGAGCCAGGACCACAGCTACGTGCAGGAACTGATCAGCCAGGGCGTGCTGACCGCCGAACAGGCGCGGTCGCATCCGCACCGCAACGTGGTCACCCAGGCGCTGGGTGTGACCGATCCGACCCATCTCAACGTCGAGACCATGACCGGCGAACTGCGGCCGGGCATGCAGTTGCTGTTGTGCAGCGACGGCCTGACCGAGGAAGTGGACGACCGCGGCATCGCCGGCACGCTGGGACACACCGACTGCAGCGCGCAGGAGTGCGTGGACACGCTGATCGCCGCGGCGCTGGATGGCGGCGGTTCGGACAACGTCACCGCGATCCTGGTGCGTTGCCACTGAGGCGGAACCGGAACGTCCGCTACGGCTCCTGCGCGGGCTGGCGGTAGACCACGCCGTCCTTCATCACGAACACCGGCTGCGCCAGGTCGCCGATCCGCGCGCTTGGATCGCCGGCGAACGCGGCCAGGTCCGCGCGCAGGCCCGGTGCGATGCGCCCGAAACTCCGTTGCTGGCGCAGGATGCGCGCGGCGCCGTCGGTGGCGGCATGCAGGGCCTGTGCCGGCGACATCCCCGCGGCGACCATCGCCGCCGGCTCGCGCCAGTTCTCGCCATGCGCGAACACGCCCACGTCGCTGCCGTTGCCGACGGTCACGCCCGCCTGCCGCGCGGCGCGGAGGGCGCGTTCGGCCTCGCGCATGCGCGGCGTCGGCGCATCGCGGCCCGGCACGTAGTCGTTGAAGTACTGCTCGGTCGCGGCCACCGCGGTCAGCGTGGGCAGGTAGGCCACGTTGCGCTGCTTCATCAGGCGGAACGTGCCGTCGCTGGTTCCGTAACCGTGTTCGATGCTGTCCACGCCGGCCTCGACCGCCATGCGTACGCCTTCGTCGCCGGCAGCGTGTACCGACACCGGGCGGCCGAGCAGGTGCGCGGTTTCCACCAGCGCCTTCAGTTCCGCCGCGGTGAAGGTCGGCGCGACCGCGCCGCCGGGCCCGACGCGATAGTCGCCGTACAGCTTGATCCAGTCGGCGCCGCGCGCGGCCTGTTCGCGCACCGCGGCCATCGCCGCGTCGACGCCGCTGACTTCCTGCGCGCCGCCGGGCAATTCGAGGTCGGGGCGGAATCCGCGCGGCCCCGGTCCGTAACTCGAGGTGGCGACGATGGCGCGGGTAGCGACGAACAGGCGCGGGCCCGGGATCGCGCCCTCGTCGATCGCGCGCTTGACCGAAACGTCGGCGTAGCCCGCGCCTTCGGTGCCGAGATCGCGCAGCGCGGTGAAGCCGGCGAGCAGGGTATCGCGCGCATGCACGGCCGCCTTCAGCGTGCGATAGTCCTGCGGCTCCGTGAGCACCTGGTCGTTCCACCGGGTTTCGTCGTACGGGTGCAGGAACAGGTGCGAATGCAGGTCGATCAAGCCGGGCGTCAGCGTCGCGCCGGGCAATTCGACGCGTTTCGCGGCGGCGGGCGCCTGGATCGCGTCGCGCGGGCCCACTGCCGCGATTTCGCCATCGTGGACCAGCACGGCCCAACCGGCATGCGCCGCGTCGCCGTCGGCGGTCCAGACGCGCTCGGGCAGCAGCAGCCAGTCGTCCTTCGGCGGTTGCGCGTGCGCCGTCGCCGCGCCTGCGAGCAGGCCGAGCAGCGCGACGGCGATGCGCGGCGCCATGCTCATGCGGTCGCAGCGTCCCACAGCGCGCTGCCCGCCTTCTTCCGCAGCTTCTCCAGTCGCGCTTCGTGCGCGGCCAGTTCCTCCTCGGAAGCTTGCACGCGCGGGCGTTCGCCGTGGCTGGACGCGGCGAATTCCTGCGTGGCCGCGACCGCCTGCGCCGCCGGTTCGTCGGACGTGCCGAAGCCGATCTCGCCCTGGCCCGCGGTCAGGTGCAGGTAGACCTCGCACAGCAGCTCGGCGTCGAGCAGCGCGCCGTGCTTGGTGCGCCCGGAATTGTCCACGCCCAGGCGCTTGCACAGCGCGTCCAGCGAATTGCGCTGTCCGGGGAAGCGCTGGCGCGCCAGCAGCAGCGAATCCTCGACCGTGCAGCGGTCGCGCATCCGGCCGTAGTGCGGGCCGAGCCGCGACAGCTCGTAGTCGAGGAAGCCGATGTCGAACTCGGCGTTGTGGATCACCAGTTCGGCGCCATCGACGAAGGCGAGGAATTCGTCGGCGATTCCGGCGAACAACGGCTTGTCCGACAGCATCGCCAGGTTCAGGCCGGTCACCTCGGCCGCGCCCGGTTCGAAGTCGCGCTCCGGGTTGATGTACTTGTGGAAGGTGCGCCCGGTCGGGCGGCGTTCCAGCAGCTCGACGCAGCCGATCTCGACCACGCGGTTGCCCTTCTTCCATTCCAGGCCGGTGGTTTCGGTGTCGAGGATGATCTGGCGCATTCCTATTCCGCTTCGAGGACGAACAACTGCACGTCGTGGTCGATGCCGTGCAGCCGGGTCATTGTCGCAGACCCGAATCCCAGTTTCCGCAACAGCCGGATCGAGGCGGCGTTGTCCGGGTCGACGATGGCCAGGATGCGGGCGAGGCCGAGCCGCTCGCGGCCGTCGGCCAGCACCGCAGCCGCGGCTTCGGCGGCATAGCCGCGGCCGGTGAATTCGCCGAGCAGCGAATAACCCAGGTCCGGCGCGTCCAGCCCCTCGCGGCGCAGCAGTCCGCACAGGCCGACGGGGGTGCCGTCCTTCAGCGAGACCCGGTACAGGCCATGCCCATGCCGCGCGTAACTCGTCGCGGGGCCGTTGCGGATGTAGGCGCGCGCATCGTCCAGACTGCGCACGCCGCGATCGGCGATGAAGCGGATGAAGCCCGGGTCGTTGAGCTGGCGCAGGACGAAGTCCGCGTCGTCGTCCGCCTCGGGGGATAGCCGGGACAGCCGCAGGCGCGCGGTTTCGACGACCGGTACGCTCATGCCGCGGCCGCGTCGCGGAACCTCGTCGCCTGTTCGCGCGCCAGCGCGTCGACGCGCTCGTTGTCCGGATCGCCGTTGTGGCCCTTGACCCAATGCCAGTCGATCCTGTGCTTCTGTACCGCGGCATGCAGGCGTTCCCACAGGTCGCGGTTCTTGACCGGGTCGCCGCCGGCGGTCTTCCAGTTGCGACGCACCCAGTTCGGCATCCATTCGGTGATGCCCTGGCGCACGTACTGCGAATCGGCGTACAGCGCGATGGCGCACGGTTCCTTCAGCGTTTCCAGCGCCATGATCGCCGCCATCAGCTCCATGCGGTTGTTGGTGGTGTGCGCCTCGCCGCCGACCAGTTCGCGCTCGCGGCCGTTGTAGCGCAACAGCGCCGCCCAGCCGCCGGGGCCGGGATTGCCGAGGCAGGAGCCGTCGGTGTGGATCTCGATCTGCTTCATCCGGCCATGTTAACAGCTGGCCGGTGGCGACCCCCGGCACGGCGCGTTTGGTCGCGTCGCGCGATTCAGGCGATCAGCCGCTGCGCGAAGCGCATCCACGCATCGGTGCCGGACAGCATCAGCCGCAGCGGCCACGACAGCACGACCAGCAGGCCGCCGATGACGAAGGCCGGATGCAGGCGGCGATTGCGCAGCGTGTCCCACGCGATGCAGGCAAGCACCAGCGCGCAGGTGGCCAGGAAGTACGGCACCAGGCCGGCCTGTCGCCAGGCCTCGATGGGGATGCGCGAAATCGCCGCAGTCAGCATGCCGACGCACGACAGCAGCATCAGCCGCTTGTGCCAGTCGCTGCGCTTGCGCAGCCACAGGCCGGCACCGACCAGGCAGGCGAACACGAACATGTCCCCCAGCGGGACGACCAGGAAGATCGGCGGCGGCGGCGCGCCGGGCGGAACGCGGCCCAGGTGCCCGGCAGTGATCGCGGTGGCGGTCCCGAGCACCAGCACGGCGACGGCCAGCAGCGCGCCGAATGCGCCCAGCTTCCTGTGCGTCGCGACGCGGCCCCCGGCTACCAACCGCGCCTGCGCGAAGAACAGCAGGAACCAGCCCGACATCACCACCCCGTGCGCGGCGACCAGCACGGTCATCGGCGACGGATCGAAGACCGCTTTCAGGTAGAAGGTGCGGGCGAAGCCGGCGATCACGACGGCGATGGCGAGCACCGCCGCCCACAGGTAGAGCGGATGCTCGGCGCGGCGCCGGGAAACGGGAATGGCTATGTCGGATCTCCGGTAGGATTCCTGCCGGAATGCACGACAACGAGGGCCCGCAGCGGCCATTGCGGCCACCCGTTCCGACGGATGGTGGGAGACCGTTGGGTCAGTCGATGAGCTGCAGCCGTTCCTGACGGCTCACATCATTGGGCATCGTCTGGTCCGACCCACCATACATGGCCGTCTTCAGGAACCGGTACAGGGCATTCACGGGACTCGATGGCGACCAGGTGCCTGCCAGCGCCGGATGCAGCCCAGTCCTGGAGCAGCTTTTCCACGGAACGGCGGCTTTGTGCAGCGATACCGATGTTGCGGTCGACCTGCCATTCGTCGTTGTCATCCTCCGGCTTGTGCCGATGCGGCACGTTGTAGCTGCATCGGAGGCAGTAATAGGCGATTCCCGAAGTCCAGTCTTCGCTGAATCCTATGCCGGGGGCAGTGGCCCCAAGCAAGGCGCCCAAGTCGGCTTGTGAGTCGCATTCGATGAATGCGGTGAAGGTCTGGAACTCAGAAGGGGTCAGCCGTTCCAGTGCGTTGAACACCGGAACCTCTGTTTCGCCATCGAAGCGGCTTCCGGTCTTGGCGCCATCGTGCAGGACGATGTCTCCGAACCGATAACCGCTTTCCGGCAACGGGACGTTGAGCAGGCGGGAGCGGACGACGTCTATGCGGCGTGCAAACAGCGTCTCACCTTTTCCCCATGCATTCAGGCGGATGCTGACGACGCCGAAGTCGCCATCGATCGGGCCTTCAGTGCCAGGTAGCCCGATGTTGCACAGCGCCCATAGGCGGCGCGCTTCGGCCCAGTCCCCCAGAGCGGTTGCCGCGATTCCTGCATTCCAGCAGGCGGCATCGTCTAGCTGGTCCGACAGTTCCAGCGCGGTCAGGTTGTGGCGCAGCGATGTCGGCCAATCGCGGAGATACTTGTGAACCAATCCGCGCATGTAATGCCACGCCACGTGTTTGGGGTCGTGGCCCAGCAGCGAAGCAAAATGGCGCGACGCAAGATGAAGTTCTCCGCGGTCCCATGCTGCATAAGCCTGGTCACTCAGTTCTGCGACGTCTTGATTCATGGGTGTCGTGCTGTTTGGTTTGACGAGGTGCAGTTCTAGTCGATGAACTGCAGCCGTGCCAGTTCCGCGTACAGGCCGCCCTGCGCGATCAGTTCGGCATGGGTGCCCTGGGCGACGATCCGTCCGCGGTCCATCACCACGATGCGGTCGGCCTTCAGCACGGTGGCCAGGCGGTGGGCGATGACCAGCGTGGTGCGGCCCTGCATCAGCCGTTCCAGTGCGTGCTGCACCGCGCGCTCGCTCTGTGCGTCGAGCGCGGAAGTCGCCTCGTCCAGCAGCAGGATCGGTGCGTCCTTCAGCAGCGCGCGGGCGATCGCGATGCGCTGCTGCTGGCCGCCGGACAGGCGCGCGCCGCGTTCGCCGAGCTGCTCGTCGTAGCCGTTGGGCAGGGCCATGATGAAATCGTGCGCCTCCGCGGCGCGCGCGGAGGCCTCGACTTCGGCATCGCTGGCGTCGAGCCGGCCGTAGCGGATGTTGTCGCGCGCGCTGGCGGCGAAGATCGTCGGCGCCTGCGGCACCAGCGCGATGGCTTCGCGCAGGGCGTGCGGATCGAGCGTGCGCACGTCGGTGCCATCGATCGCGACCATGCCGGTCTCGGGGTCGTGGAAGCGCAGCAGCAGCGAGAACACCGTGCTCTTGCCGGCGCCGGACGGACCGACCAGGGCGACGGTTTCGCCAGGCGCGACCTGCAGGTCGAAACCTTCCAGTGCGGCGGTGTCGCGGCGCGACGGGTAGTGGAAGGTGATGCCGTCCAGTTCCAGTTCGCCGCGCAGCGGACGCGGCAGTGCCCGCGGCTGTTCCGGCGCGGCGATGCCGACGCTTTCGTCCAGCAATTCGGCGATCCGGCCCATGCCGCCGGCCGCCTTCTGCAGTTCGTTCCAGACTTCGGCCAGCGCGGCCACCGAACCGCCGCCGAACAGCGCATACAGCACGAACTGGATCAGCGTGCCGGCGGTCATGCGGTGCGCGACGACATCGTGCGCGCCGATCCACAGCACCAGGGTGATCGCGCCGAAGAACAGGACGATCGTGCTGCCGGTCATCAATGCCTGCGCGCCGATGCGGCGCCGCGCGGCGCGCACCGTATTGGCCACCGCGTCGGCGAATCGGCCGCGTTCGTAGCCCTCGCGCGCATGCGCCTGCACCGTGCGCACCGCGCCGAGGGTTTCGGTCGCCAGCGCGTTGGCGTCGGCCACGCGGTCCTGGCTGGCGCGGGAGATGCCGCGGATGCGCCGCGAACCCAGCACCACCGGCAGCACCGCCAGCGGGATGCCCAGCAACGCCCATGCCGCCAGCCGCGGGCTGGTCACGAACAGCATGGCCAATGCGCCGATCGCGGTGATGCCGCTGCGCAGGGCGATGGACATCACGCTGCCGACGACGTTGCGGATCAGCTCGACGTCGGCGGTCAGGCGCGACACCAGGTCGCCGCTGCGGTTGCGCTCGTGGAAATCCACGTCGAGGCCGATCAGGTGGCCGTACAGGCGGTTGCGCAGGTCGGCGACCACGCGCTCGCCCAGCAACGACACGAAGAAGAAGCGCGCGGCCGTGCCGATGGCCAGCACCACGGCAACGCCGAACAGCAGCAGGAACGCGCGGTCGATCCCGCCGGCGCCGCCGCTGCGGAAGCCTTCGTCGATCATCGTCCTGAACGCGACCGGCAGGCTCAGCGAAGCCGTCGACGATACGCCGAGCGCCGCCAGCCAGCCGACGAACAGGCCCAGGTGCCGGCGCACGAACGGCCACAGCGCGTGCAGGCTGCCGAGGTTGGCCTTGGGCTTGGCGGGGTCGGGGTTCGCGGACATCAGGCACCGGCTTCGGCGAAACGTACCCGGTCACGGGTGGCGTCGCGCAGGTGGGTTTTCAAGGCGTCGACGCGGTCGGCGGGCAGGCGCAGGCGCAGCCGGGCGCCGTGTTCGTCGAAGTCTTCGGACAACTTTTCCGCCGAAAACGCCGCCAGCGCCGCATGCACGCTGCCGAGTTCGCCGAAGGGGGCGGCGAGGGCGACCTCGCGCATTTCGATCAGGGCGCGCCGCTGCGCGGTACGCAGGCATTCGGCCGCGGCGCCGCCGTAGGCGCGGACCAGGCCGCCGGCGCCGAGCTTGATGCCGCCGAACCAGCGCGTGACCACCACGACCACCTGGTCGTAGCCCTGGCCATCGATCGCGGCGAGGATCGGCCGCCCCGCGGTGCCGGCCGGTTCGTTGTCGTCGCTGGAGCGGTATTCGGCGCCGATCCGGTAGGCCCAGCAGTTGTGCGTGGCGTCCGGATCGCCGACTTCGTCGACGAAGGCCAGCGCCGCCTCCGGCGATGTCGCCGGCGCGGCGCGGGCGATGAAGCGGCTGTGCTTGACCTCGAGGGTCAATGTCGCCGGTGCGGCGAGGGTGTCGGTCATTCTTCCAGCAGTTCGCGCAGTTCCGGCGGCAGTTCGGCCCGCGGGTATTTTCCGACGAACAGGCGCAGGCTTGCGCGCGCGCCGTCGACGTCGTCCTGTTCCAGGCGCCGTTGGATGCGCTTGAGCCACTTGCGTTTGGACAGCTTCGCGTCCTTTTCGACCGGGATGCCGGCGAGTGCGCCGGCCCTGGTGCCGGTGACCACGACCTGGTCCAGCGACATGGAGTTTTCGCCGGCAGCGGGTGGTGGCGGTGCCGGTGCCGAGGCTGGCGGGGCGTATTCGCGCGACGGCAGGATCGGGGCGGCGCGCCGCTGGCGCTCGGCATTCGCCTGCGCCTCGTACGCCTCGGCTTCGCGCTTGCCGGCGGCGCGTTGCATGGCAACGGGCGGCTCCGGGGCGAAGGCGGGTTCGGCCGGCGCTGCGATTTCCGCCCCTGCGGCCGCATCGGCCATTGGCGCAGGTTCGGCCAAGGGCGCGGCGGGCAGCGGCTTGGGCGTGGGAGCCACGGCGGCGCGCTCGGGCGCCGATGGAACGACATCGGCCGGCGGCGGCATTGCCTTCAAGGGCGGCGGCGGGCTTGCCGGCTGGGCGGGCACGACTTCGATTTGCGCGATGCGCGCTTCGCTTGCCGCGGGCGCATCGCTCATCGCAGGCATCGCCGCTTCATGCGTCGGCCGCAATTGCCAGGCGATGCCGACCGCGAGCAGCGCCGATGCGGCCACGCCGGTATACAGCGGCCAGCGCGGGCGCCGCCTGCGCGGCATGCCGGCGACCGCGGAATGCGCGGCGGCGAGGATCTTCGCGTCCAGTGCCGGCGACGGTTCGCCGTGCGGGCCGAGGCGCGCGATCCGCGCGGCCAGTTCGCGTTCTTCCGGGGTCAGCGGTTCGGGCGGGCGCATGTTCATTCGTTCAACCTCGCGCGCAGCTTGTCCATCGCGTAGCGCAGCCGCGACTTCACCGTTTCCCGGCCCACGCCGGCGATCTCGCCGATTTCCTCCAGCGTCAGCTCCTGTTCCAGCCGCAACAGCAGCACCTCGCGTTGTTCTTCCGGCAATTCGTCCAGCGCCAGCTGCAGGCGGCGGCGCTGCTCGAATTCCGACAACTGCCGGTCCGGCGTGTCGGGGTCGGGGACGCGCGCGGCGCGCTCGTCGGCATCTTCCGGTGCCGGCGGGCGGTGCTTCGCGGCGCGCCAGTGGTCGGCCAGGCGGTTGTGGGCGATGCGGAACAGCCAGGTCGAGAACGCCGCCTCCGGTTTCCAGCCTGCGCGCGCCGCGATGACCCGCTGCCACACGTCCTGGAAGAACTCGTCGGCCAGCGCCGGGTCGCGCAGCTGGCGCAGCAGGAAGCGGTACAGGCGGCCACGGTGGCGCGCGTACAGCGGCGCGAACGCAGCCGCGTCGCCGGCGGCCCAGGCCGCCATCAATGCCTCGTCGGTGGCTTCCGCGGCGTCGTTCACGGCCGCCAGCGTAAGCTGTTCCATCCCCGGACGGGAAGCCGGCCAGACCGCCAGGCGCGCGTCCCGGCGCGAGGACGGCGGCATTTCATCGGGCAAATTGTGACCGGTGGTCGGGTAAACCGTCGCGATATGCATGAAAACTGATAACGTTCGTCGGGAGCGGCTGGGGTTCCGGGGAGCCCGCGATGCCGGCCTGCAGGCCGATCGCGCCCGTCTCGACCAGCACGCGTAGGGGAAGCCGCCTGAATGCCAGGCAAGTTCATTACCGCAGTTGATCCGCCGTCCGACCTGTCCGTTTCGTGCAGCGAACGGATCGCCGCCGCCCTGCAGGGCCTGTTGCCGGAGGATGGCGCGGTCGCGGCGTGCTGGCGCGACCGGATCCTCGGCCCCGGCGGCGTCGCGGTGCCGGACCATGCGGCGGAACTGCACGAGCGGGCCGAGCGGGCGCTGGTCGAGGCCTCGGCCGGGCGCGGCGAGGGCGGGCCGCTGCTGTCGGCCTGGAACACCGCCGACGGCAACGCGCGGGTGGCGGTGGCGGTATCGCTGCCGTCGGCGGGCGGGGCGGAGCGGCGCACCTGGTTGAAGCAGGCGCAGTCCCTGGTCGCGGCCGAACTCGACCTAGCGCGCGCGCGGCTGCGGATCGCCGCGTTGGAGAAATCCAAGCGCCTGCAGCAGGCGCTGTACGAGATCGCCGACCTCGCCGGCGCCGATCTGGAAATGACCGAGATGCTGCGCCGCGTGCACGCGGTGGTCGGCACGCTGATGTACGCGGAGAACTGCTACATCGTGCTGTACGACAACACGCGCGACACGCTGCGATTCCTGTATTTCGCCGACAAGCTGGATCCGTACGTCGCCGACCCGGACTGCGAATTCAGCGAAGAGGAAATGCCCAACAGCCTGACCTTCGCGCTGTTGCGCCACGGCCAGCCGATGCGCGGCCCGTCCGCGGAGGTGCGCGAGTCGCTGGGCATCGTCCGCGACCTCCGCCACGGCCCCGACAGCCTCGACTGGCTCGGCGTGCCGATGCGCCGCGGCGACCTGGTCCTCGGGGCGGTCGTGGTGCAGAACTACGACACCCCGGCCAGCTACGACGACGAGGACCGCGCGCTGCTGAGCTACGTGGCCCAGCACATCCTGACCGCGGTGGAACGGCGGCAGACGCACCTGGACATGGAGCGCCACATCGACGAGCGCACCCACGAACTGCAGCGCGCCAACAGCGAACTGCACGCGGAGATCCTCGAGCGCAAGCGCGCCGAGAAACTGCAGCTGGCGCTGTTCCGGATCACCGAGCTGGCGATGAACTCGGAGAGCCTGCAGCGTTTCTACGCCGACGTGCACGCGGTGGTCGACGACCTGATCCACGCGCGAAATTTCTTCATCGCGTTGCTGTCGGACGACGGGGAAACCCTGGAATTCCCGTACTACACCGACCAGAACGAACCGCAGCCGCGTTCGCGCAGGCGCGGCAGGGGCCTGACCGAATACGTCATCGACACCGAGCGGCCGCTGCTGGCCGACCGCGCCAGGCTCGACGCGCTGTCGGCGCAGGACGTGCTGCACGAACGCGGCCCGCGTTCGTACAGCTGGCTGGGCGTGCCGCTGTCCAGCGACGGCCACGTGTTCGGCGCGGTGGCGGTGCAGAGCTACACGCCGGAGATCAGCTTCACCCCGTACGACCAGAACCTGCTGACCTTCGTCGCCCATCACATCGGCAACGGCCTGGCCCGGCAGCGCGCGCAGGAGCGGCTGCGCGCGGCGCACGCGGAACTGGAGCAGCGGGTCGCGGAACGCACCCGCGAGCTGGCCGAGGCCAACGCCAACCTGATGACGCAGATCGGCGAGCGCCTGCGCGCCGAGCAGCGCCTGATCCACCAGGCCACCCACGACGACCTGACCGGGCTGCCGAACCGCGCGCACCTGCTCGAGCGCCTGGCCGCCGCGGTCGAGCGCGCGCGCGAAGACCCCGGCGAGGCGTTCGCCGTGCTGTTCCTCGATCTGGACCGCTTCAAGCTGGTCAACGACAGCATCGGCCACGCCGCCGGCGACGAGATGCTGGTCGAGGTCGCGCGGCGCATCACCGACGAGGCCGGGCCGGACGACGTGGTCGCGCGGCTGGGCGGCGACGAGTTCGCGGTGCTGGTCCGGCGCGCGGGCGACGGGCTGGCGGCGGCGCGCACCCTCGCGGAGCGGCTGCTGGCCGCGCTGGGCAGGCCGGTGTGGGTGGCCGGTCGCGAACTGTTCCCGTCGACCAGCATCGGCATTGCCGCGTGGCATCCGCGCTACCGCAGCGGCGAGGAACTGCTGCGCGACGCCGACGCGGCGATGTACCGCGCCAAGTCGCACGGCCGCGACCGCTGCGAACTGTTCGACGAGGCGATGCGCGAGGCGGTGATCCGCGCGCTGGACCTGGACGCGGACCTGCGCCGCGCGATCAACAACCGCGACTTCGTGCCGCACTACCAGCCGATCGTGCGCCTGCGCGACGGCCGCGTGGTCGGCCACGAAGCGCTGCTGCGCTGGCGCCACGAGGGCCGCGGCCTGCTGTCGCCCAACGAATTCATCGGCCTCGGCGAGGAAAGTGGCCTGATCGAGCAGGTCGACTGGCTGGTGTACGAACAGGTCGCGCAGCGCATCGCGCGCGGCGGGCAGGGCTATGTCTCGGTGAACGTGTCGCCGCGGCACTTCCATTCGCCGGATTTCGTCGACCGCCTGCTGGCGATGTTCGACGCGGCCGGCGCCGATCCGTCGCGCCTGCGCCTGGAAATCACCGAGGTCGCGCTGCTCGACGACGCGCCGCGCACGCTGCGCAGCCTGAATACCTTGCGCCAGCACGGGGCGCTGGCCTTCCTCGACGACTTCGGCACCGGCTTCTCGGCGCTGTCGTACCTGCACCGCTTCCCGATCTCGGTGCTGAAGATCGACCGCAGCTTCGTTGCCGGCATCGGCGACGCGGAGCGGCCGGAAAGCCTGGCGCTGGTGCGCGCGATCGTGGCGCTGGCGAACACGCTGGAGATCGAAACCGTGGCCGAGGGCGTGGAGACGCCGTTGCAACTGCAGGCGCTGCGCGAGCTGGGCTGCACCTATGCGCAGGGCTACCTGCTGGGGCGCCCGTCCGCCGAGATGAGCGCGGCCGATGCCGGGATCGCCGTGAGCGCCTGACCATCGCCCGGCATCGGCCGGCTCCGTGCGGGCCGGACCGATGCATCGGCGCGAACGGTTTCTTCTTTCGCGACAGGCTCTACTCCTCCGCGGCGATGGCGGGCGCGGCCTTGTCCCGCGCGACGAGGCTGCGCGCCCGCGCGACCAGTTCGACGAATTCGCCGCGCAGGCCGAAGCGGTCGGCGCCGCGCGCGTCGCGTGCCAGTGCGGCGACTTCGTCCCAGCCCCAGCCGTCGATGTGGGTACCGCCGCGCAGCAGGTCGGCGTACGCCGCGACCGCGCTGGCGAAACGGAACGACTCGCTCGGCCGCGCGACCAGCGCATCGCGGCGAACCGGCGTTTCGATCAGCCGGCTGGCGTCGGCGCCGGGCAGCTTGTAGCGCAGGCGCAGGTGCGCCAGTTCGCCCGGATGCGCGTCGGCGGCCGGTGCGGCGCTGCCGTAACGCAACGGCGGCAGGCGCTGCGCGGAAGAGCCGACCGGGACGATCTCGTACAGCGCGGTGACCTCGTGGCCGGCGCCGATGTCGCCGGCATCGACCTTGTCGTTGGCGAAGTCCTCGCGCGCCAGCAGCCGGTTTTCGTAGCCGACCAGGCGGTATTCGGCCACTTCCGCCGGGTTGAATTCGACCTGGATCTTCACGTCGCGGGCGATGGTCAGCAGGGTCGACTGCATTTCCTCGACCAGTACCTTGCGCGCTTCGTCCGCGGTGTCGATGTAGGCGTGGTTGCCGTCGCCGACGTCGGCCAGACGCTCGGCCAGCGCGTCGTTGTAGTTGCCCTGGCCGAAACCCAGCGTGGTCAGGGCGATGCCGGACTTGCGCTGGTCGGCGACCAGGGTTTCCAGCGCGTTCTGGTCGATGGTGCCGACGTTGAAGTCGCCATCGGTGGCGAGGATCACCCGGTTGACGCCATCCTTCACGAAGGCCTGCTTCGCCATCGCGTAGGCCAGGCGGATGCCGTCGCCGCCATTGGTGCTGCCGCCGGCCTCGAGGCGGTCGAGCGCAGCGAGGATGTCGCCGCGGTTCGCGCCGGAAGTCGGTGGCAGTACCAGCCCGGCCGAACCCGCGTACACCACCATCGACACGCGGTCCTGCGGGCGCAGCTGCTTGGCCAGCTGGCGCAGCGATTCCTTCACCAGCGGCAGCTTGTCCGGCGAGTTCATCGAGCCCGAGGTATCGATCAGGAACACCAGGTTGGCCGGCGGCAGGATCGCCTTCGGCACGTCGTAGCCCTTGATGCCGATCATCAGCAGCTGCCGCTGCGCATTCCACGGCGCGGCCGCCAGTTCGGTGGTCACGCGGAACGGGGTTCCGCGGTCGGCCGGCGCCGGATGGCCGTAGCGGAAATAGTTGAGGAATTCCTCGGCGCGCACCGCGTCGGCCGGCGGGCGCACGCCTCCGCGCAGCATCCGCCGCACGTTGCTGTAGCTGCCGGTGTCGACGTCGATCGAGAAGGTGGACACCGGCTGCTCGCTGGCGCGGTGCACCGGATTGTCGTCGTGGCCGGCGTATTTCTCGGTGTTGGCGGGCTGGGTGTAGTAATCCGCGGGCGTGGCGGCGTAGGCGAGCATCTTTGCCGGTGCGGGCGGCGGCGCGAGCTGCGCCATGCGCTTTTCCGCGGCCCGCACGCGCGTGCCGGTCACGATGACGGAGTCGAGTGCGGCTTCCTGCGCCCGCTCTTCCGCGGCGGCGGCTTCCTGGCGTGCGGCGGGATTGGACTGGCAGGCGGCGAGCAGGGCGACGGTGAGCAGGGTGGCGCGGTGGCGGCGTTGCATGGCGGTTCTCCCGTGGTGGACGGGAGGTTCAACGCACGGGCGACCGGGGCGGGGTTAACGCCGGCCGATCATTTTTCGACGCGCAGGTCGAGGTTGCCGTCGGAGAGCCGGGCGCGCAGTCGTTCGCCGCCTTCGACCTGCGCCACCGAGCGCACCACCGTGCCGTCGGCCTGGCGGAGGATGCTGTAGCCGCGCGCCACCGTGGCCAGCGGGCTGACCGCTTCCAGCGAGCGCGCCAGCCCGCGCAGTTTCAGCGCGTCGCCCTGCAACTGCCGGGCGATGGCCGCCTGCGCGCGCGGACCGAGCGCGAGCAGGCGCTCGCGCAGGATCGCCAGCCGGCGCTGCGGCTGGGTGGCGCGCAGCACCGCCGCGGCGTGGCGAAGCTGTGCGCGGTGCCGGTCGAGCCGCGCCTGCCACAGTGCATCGAGCCGGCGCCGCGCTTCTTCCTGCCGGTGCTGCAACAGCAGCAGCCGCGCTTGCGGCCGCAACGCCTGCAGCCGCAGCGAGGCGCGGTCGGCGCGCTGCATGGCGTTGCGCAGCCGGTGCGTTTGCAGCGTGGCCAGCCTTCGCTGCAGCGTTTGCAGGCGCGCGGCCAGGTCGTGGCGATCCGGGACCAGCAACTCCGCCGCGGCCGATGGCGTCGGCGCACGCAGGTCGGCGGCGAAATCGGCGAGGGTGAAGTCGGTTTCGTGGCCGACCGCCGAGACGACCGGTGTCGGCGATGCGGCGATCGCGCGGGCCAGCGCCTCGTCGTTGAACGCCCACAGGTCTTCCAGCGAACCGCCGCCGCGCGCCAGCAGCACCACGTCGTAGCGTCCGCTGGCCGCCGCGCGCTTCAGCAGCGAAACGATCTGCGCCGCGGCGGCGTCGCCCTGCACCAGGCTGGGCAGCACGTCGACTTCGAGCAACGGGAAACGCCGCGACAGCACGCTGAGCACGTCGCGCACCGCCGCGCCGGTCGGCGAGGTGATGACCGCGAGGCGGCGTACGTGCGCGGGCAGGGGGCGCTTGCGTCCCGGGTCGAACAGGCCCTCGGCGGCCAGCCTGGCCTTCAGTTGCTCGAAGGCGCGGCGCAGCGCGCCTTCGCCGGCTTCCTCCATGTGGTCGAGCACCAGCTGGTAGTCGCCGCGCGCCTCGTACAGGGTCAGGCGGCCGCGCGCGAGCACGCGCAGCCCCTCGCGCGGCTGGAACTTCAGCCAGGTGCTCTTCGGCTTGAACATCGCGCAGCGGACCTGCGCGCGCTCGTCCTTCAGGGTGAAGTACAGGTGCCCGGAGGCGGGGCGGGTGACGTTGCCCAGCTCGCCCTCGACCCAGACCAGCGGGAAGGCGTCTTCCAGCAGGTTGCGGGCCAGCGTGTTCAGCTGGCTGGGGGTCAGGATGTCGCGTTCGGGGGCGTCGAGCATGTCCGGCATTGTAGAGCGGGGCCTGCACCGCTGCTTTCCGCGTCGTCGCGGGGCCGCAAGGGCAGCGGGGCAAGCCCCGCTCTACAATAGGCGGATGAAGAACATCGAAGCCCGTCCCGCCGTTCCCGCGCCGCGCCGCGTGACCCATGCCGTGGACATCGGCGGCGTCATCGTCGGCGGCGACCGCCCGGTCGTCGTGCAGTCGATGACCAATACCGATACCGCCGATGTCGCCTCCAGCGTGAAGCAGGTCGCCGAACTGTGGCGCGCCGGCTCGGAACTGGTGCGGCTGACCGTCAACAATCCGGAAGCGGCCGCGGCGATCCCGCGCATCCGCGAGAAGCTGGGCATGATGGGCGTCGACGTGCCGCTGATCGGCGACTTCCACTACAACGGCCACCAGTTGCTGGAGCGCGAGCCGGCCTGCGCCGAGGCGCTGGCCAAATACCGGATCAACCCCGGCAACGTCGGTTTCGGCAAGAAGAAGGACGTGCAGTTCGCACAGCTGATCGAGTTCGCGATCCGATACGGGAAGCCGGTCCGCATCGGCGCGAACTGGGGCTCGCTGGACCAGGCGCTGGCCGCGCAGCTGATGGACGAGAACTCGCGGCTGCCCGAGCCGCACGACGCCGCGCAGGTGCTGCGCGAGGCGCTGATCCGCTCGGCGCTGGATTCGGCCGAGCGCGCGGTCGAACTGGGCCTGCCGCGCGAGCGCATCGTGCTGTCGGCCAAGGTCAGCGGCGTGCAGGAGCTGATCGCGGTCTACCGCGACCTGTCCAGGCGCAGCCAGTTCGCGCTGCACCTCGGCCTGACCGAAGCCGGCATCGGCAGCAAGGGCATCGTCGCCTCCAGCGCGGCGCTGGCGGTGCTGCTGCAGGAAGGCATCGGCGACACCATCCGCATCTCGCTGACGCCGGAGCCGGGCGCGTCGCGCACGCAGGAAGTCGTCGTCGCGCAGGAATTGCTGCAGACCACCGGCCTGCGTGCGTTCACGCCGATGGTGACGGCGTGCCCCGGCTGCGGCCGCACCACGTCGGAGTTCTTCCAGGAACTGGCCAAGGTGGTGCAGAACCACGTGCGCGCGAAGATGCCGGAGTGGAAGTACAGCCATCCGGGCGCGGAGAACATGACCCTGGCGGTGATGGGCTGCGTGGTCAACGGCCCCGGCGAATCGCGCCACGCCAACATCGGCATCTCGCTGCCCGGCACCGGCGAAGCGCCGGCCGCGCCGGTGTTCGTCGACGGCGAGAAGACGGTGACGCTGCGCGGCGAGAACATCGCGCAGGAGTTCATCGCGCTGGTCGACGACTACGTCGAGAAGAAGTACGCCGCGAAGGCGTGAACCCCCGGCTCATCCCTCTCCCGCAAGGGGAGGGGGAAAAGCGTTACGGCTTGCCGCCCGGCAGGTATTCCGCCGGCAGCGACAGCTTCGGGTTCTCCGCTTCCCACATCAGCGACACCACCCACCAGCGCTTGCCGTCGTGCATCAGCTGGATGCTGTTGATGCCGCGCATGACGTGGCCGTCCGCGTCCAGCTTGCCTTCGTAGGTGCTGAACACGTGGGCGATGTGGCCGAAGCGTTCGGTGCGGCGCGCCAGTTCGCGTTCGTGGAAGCCCTTTTCGACCAGCAACGGGCCGGAGCTCGCGATGTAGTCGCTGACCTGCAGCAGGCGCATGCCGGCGCTGTCGTCGGGGCGCACGCCGACCGGCATCATCCGCCCGGTGGGGACGAACAGCGAGCGCAGGCGGTTCCAGTCGCGCGCCTGCCCGGCCGGGCCGGAAATCACGTCGTACAGCGCGGCGACGATCGCATCGAGGCTGGCCACGTCCTTGTCCGCGGCGGCCGGTACGTTGAAGTTCACCGGTTGCGCGGGCGGCGTGGCGGGAGCCTGGGCAAGGGCCGGTGTGGCGAGTGCGAGCAGCAGCAATGGCAGGGCGAGGCGCATGGGCGTGATCCGCGGGAAGAAGGCGAATCAATAGCACCGGCCGGAACGCGGCACCCGTGCCGGAATGCACGGGAATGCCCCCGGCGCGTCCACTGTCCGCCGAGCTTGGCCTATGCCACCCGCGCCGGGTGGTTTTCGATCAGCTCGGCGAACAGGTCGAACAGCCGCGGGTCGTGCTTGCTGCCGCGCTCTTCCCGCAGGATGCCCATGATCTGCGCATGGGGGCGCTTGCGCTGGTGCGGTCGTTCATCGGCCATCGCGTCGTAGCTGTCGGCCAGCCGGATCAGCCGCGACAGCAGCGGGATGCGTTCGCCGGACAGGCCGTCGGGATAACCGCTGCCGTCGAAGGCCTCGTGGTGGCCGCGGATGGCCTGGGAAATGACCCCGGCGTCGGCCAGGCCGGTCATCCGGAAGATGCGCTCGCCCTGCTCGGAGTGGGCGCACATCACTTCCCATTCCCGGGCGTCCAGCCGGCCCTGCTTGAGCAGCACGCTGTCGGGCACGCCGATCTTGCCGATGTCATGGAAGCGCGCCGCGAAATGCAGTTGCCGCAACTCCGTCTTCTGCAGCCCGCAGGCCCTGCCCAGGTCGCGGGTCAGCCTGCAGACCCGGTCGGAGTGTTGCTGGGTCGGCCAATCGCGCTCGCGCAAGGCCGCGACCAGCGCGTCGGTGGAATCGGGGACTTGGAAGAGGTCCTGGCTCAACGCTGTTCGCGGGCTACGGCGTGGAATCGGTCGCGGGATTCCGCTGGTGCGGCGCGGCGATTCTAGGGAGTCGGCCGCAAAAAGTCACATTTGGGCCGCGGTTCGCTTACTCGCCCGGCTTGGCCGCCGTGGTCGGTTCGCTGGAAGCCGCCTTGCGCGCCAGCAGCGCTTCGCGGTGGGCGATGTAGGCGTTCGCGCCGAGGATGATGCCGGCGCCGATCACGGTCCAGCGGTCGACGGATTCGCCGAACAGCCACCAGCCGAACGTCGCGACCAGCGGCAGTTGCATGAAGCTGATCGGCTGCAGCGCCGAGACCTCGCCCAGCCGCAGCGCGCGCGTCCACAGCACCTGCCCGGCGGTGCCGAGCAGGCCGGTCAGCGCCAGCCACAGCCATTCGATGCCGTGCGGCCAGGTCCACTGGAACAGCGCCGGGACCAGCGACAGCGGCACCCAGAACAGATAGGTGAAATAGACCACCGTGTCCGGCGGGTCCAGCCGCGCCAGCTGTTTGATCTGGATCGCGACCAGCGCGCTGAGCAGCGCCGCCAGCAGCGCGACCAGCATGCCCGCGTTGAAGTCGCTGCCCGGGCGCAGTACCACCAGCACGCCGACGAAACCGGCCAGCACCGCCAGCCAGCGGCGCACGCGCACCTTCTCGCCCAGCCACAGCGCCGCGGCGATGGTGACGAACAGCGGCGTCGAATATGCCAGCGAGATCGCCTGCGAGATCGGCAGGTGGCCGATCGCCCAGAAGCCGCACAGCATCGACGCCAGGCCGATCACGGTGCGAACCACGTAGCGTTTCAGGTGCCGGGTGCGCGGCAGCGGTTCGCCGCGGCGCAGGACCAGCGGCAGCACGGCGAGCAGGCCGAAGAAGTTGCGGAAGAAGGCGATTTCGGTGGTCGCGGTCGTCGCCGAGGCCAGGCGGATCGCGACCGCCATCAGGCCGAAGGCCATGGTGCTGGCCAGCATCAGCAGCGCGGCCTGGACGTGCGGGTGGCGGCGGGCCTGGCTCACCATGTGGCGCCGATGATGCGCGGCTCCGGTTCGATCTCCACGCCGAAGCGTTCGCGCACCGATGCGGCGATGCGCCGCGCCAGCGCCAGCAGCTGCGCGCCGGTCGCATCGCCGTGGTTGACCAGCACCAGCGCGTGCGCGGCCGACACCCCGGCGTCGCCTTCGCGATGGCCCTTCCAGCCGCAGGCCTCGATCAGCCATGCGGCGGAAAGCTTGCGCAGGCCGTCGTCGCCGATGCCGAACACCGGGATCTTCGCATGCTCGTGCCGCAGCGCCTCGGCCTGCGCGACCGGCACGATCGGGTTCTTGAAGAAGCTGCCGGCGTTGCCGATGCGTTTCGGGTCGGGCAGTTTGCTCTGGCGGATGCGGATGATCGCGTTCGACACGTCGCGCGCGGTCGGTTCGGCCACGCCCGCCGCCGCCAGCTCCTCGGCGATGCCGGAATAGCCGGTCTTCAGGGCGTGCTTGCGCGGCAGCAGGAATTCGACGGCGACGATGACGTAGCGGTCGGGCTCGCGCTTGAACACGCTGTCGCGGTAGCCGAAGGCGCAGTCGGCGCGGGCGATGCGGACGAATTCGCCGCGCCTGCGGTCCCAGGCCTCGACCACGTCGATGAACTCGCCGACCTCGACGCCGTAGGCGCCGATGTTCTGGATCGGCGATGCGCCGACGTTGCCGGGGATCAGCGACAGGTTCTCCAGCCCGGCGAAGCCCTGGCCCAGCGACCACAGCACGAAGTCGTGCCATGGCAGGCCGGCTTCGACGCGAACCCGCGCGACCTCGCCGTCTTCGAGGATGGTGGCCTTGCGCATGCCGAACGCCAGCGCGACGCCGTCGTGGTCGCCGGCGAACAGCAGGTTGCTGCCACCGCCCAGCGGCAGCAGCGGCGCGTCGCGCCATCCGGGCTGCGCCAGCGCGTCGGGCAGGGCGGCCGCGTCGTCGACCTGCAGCAGCCAGCGCGCTTTCGCGGCGATGCCGAAGGTGTTGCGTTCGCGCAATGGGGCGTCGGGCGTCGCGCGCCAGGCGGCTGGGCTCATACCGGCGACACCATGCCGCTGCGGAAATCGCGGCGGCGGCGGATCGCCTCGACGCATTCGTGGACCAGCTCGGGGCCGCGGTAGACCAGCCCGGTATAGGTCTGCACCAGCACCGCGCCGGCGGCCATCTTCGCCACCGCATCGGCGCCGGACAGGATGCCGCCGACGCCGACCAGCGGGATGGTCTCGGGCAGGCGCGTGCGCAGGCGGCGCAGCACGTAGGTCGATTTGTCCAGCAGCGGCGCGCCGGACAGGCCGCCAGCTTCCTCCGCGTGGCGCAGGCCTTCCACGCCGACCCGCGAGGTCGTGGTGTTGGTGGCGATGACGCCATCGACGCCGAGGTCGCCGAGCACGCGCGCGGCGGCGTCGATGTCGTCGTCGGACAGGTCGGGCGCGATCTTCACCAGCATCGGCACGCGCTTGCCGTGCCGCGCGCCGAGCTTCTCCTGCGCTTCGCGCAACTGGCCGACCAGCCGGCGCAGCGCCTGTTCCTCCTGCAGCTCGCGCAGGCCGGCGGTGTTGGGCGAGGAGATGTTGACGGCCACGTAGTCGGCCAGCGCGTACACGCGCTCCAGGCACAGCAGGTAATCGCCGGCCGCATCGTCGTTCGGCGTGTCCTTGTTCTTGCCGATGTTGATGCCGAGCAGGCCGCCGCCGTGGCGCTGCGCGCGCTCGACGTTGCGCACCAACGCGTCGACGCCGTCGTTGTTGAAGCCCATGCGGTTGATCACCGCCTGCCGGTGCGGCAGGCGGAACATGCGCGGCTTCGGGTTGCCGGGCTGCGGCCGCGGCGTGATCGTGCCGATTTCGACGAAACCGAAGCCCAGCGCCAGCAGCGCGTCGACGTGCGCGCCGTTCTTGTCGAGGCCGGCGGCCAGCCCGACCGGGTTCGGGAAGCTCAGGCCGAAGGCCTTGGTCGGCAGCGGATCGGGCGTTTCCGCCAGCAGCGGGGCGGCGCCGCTGCGCCAGGCGGCTTCGAGCCCGCGCAGGGCCAGCCCGTGCGCCCGCTCGGCGTCGAGGCAAAACAGCAAGGGGCGGGCGAATCGGTACATGGGGCCTACGATGACAGTTCCCCGGCGAAAATGCGCGTGTCGTAGTCGAAATCGACGAAGCCGCCGCGCTCGGTCGCGTCGAACAGCTCGCGCAGCGCCGCCAGCATCGGTTCGTGGCGCGGATGCCCGGCCTGCGGCGCGTACGACGACGACAGCAGCCGCCCGCGCAGCGATTCGAAATCCAGGCGCTGCGAATGCGGGAAACGGGCCATGCCGCGCAGCCCGGCGCCGAACCAGCGGCGCATGTGTTCGTCGTCGCCGTAGCGCTCCGACACGCTGGAATAGTCCAGGCCGTAGTCGTTGAGGAGGCGTTCGTAGCCCTCGAGGAACGGCGTGCCGACGAGCTTGCGCGAGTTCCAGTACACCGCGACCAGTCCGCCCGGGCGCAGGATGCGCCGCCATTCCGGCTTCACCGCCTGCTGGTCGAACCAGTGGAAGGCCTGCGCGGCGGAAACCAGGTCGACGCCGGCGTCGGCCAGCTTCGTCGCCTCGGCGCTGCCGTCGACGGCGGAGAACTTCGCGTTCCCGCCCAGCCATTCCACCGCCGCCGCGCGCATCGCCGCGTTCGGCTCGACCGCGACCACCTCGTGGCCGGCATCGAGGAACGTCTTCGACGAAATGCCGGTGCCGGCGCCGATGTCGGCGACGCGCGCGCCGGCCGCCACGCCCATCTCGCCGTGCAGCCACGGCAGCAGCGCCGCCGGGTAGTCCGGGCGGTAGCGCACGTAGTCGGCGACGCGGCTGCTGAAGCGTTCCGTCGGTGAGAGGCTCATCGGGCCGGGCTCATCGTTGCGTCGGGCGCCGGCTCAGAGGTCGAACTTGATGCCCTGCGCCAGCGGCAGCGCGTCGGAATAGTTGATCGTGTTGGTCTGCCGGCGCATGTACGCCTTCCACGCGTCCGAACCCGATTCGCGGCCGCCGCCGGTGTCCTTCTCGCCGCCGAACGCGCCGCCGATCTCCGCGCCGCTGGTGCCGATGTTGACGTTGGCGATGCCGCAGTCGCTGCCGGCCGCGGACAGGAACGCCTCGGCCGCCTTCAGGTTGGTGGTGAAGATCGAGGACGACAGGCCCTGCGGCACCGCGTTCTGCATTTCGATCGCTTCTTCCAGCGTCTTGTACTTCATCACGTACAGGATCGGGGCGAAGGTCTCGTGCTGGACGATGGCGTCGGAATTCTTCAGGCCGGAAACGATCGTCGGCAGCACGAAGTTGCCGGGGCGGTCGGTCAGCGCCGCGCCGCCGGTCTCGATCTTGCCGCCGGCGGCCTTGGCCTTCTCGATCGAATCGAGGAACTGCGCCACCGCGGCCTTGCTGTTCAGCGGCCCCATCAGGTTGGCCGGGTCGAGCGGATCGCCGATCTTGGTTTCGACCTGCTTGTACGCCTTGACCAGCGTTTCCAGCACGTTGCCGTAGATCGATTCGTGCACGATCAGCCGGCGCGTGGTGGTGCAGCGCTGGCCGGCGGTGCCGACCGCGCCGAACACGATGCCGGGGATGGCCAGCTTCAGGTCGGCGGTTTCGTCGAGGATGATCGCGTTGTTGCCGCCCAGTTCCAGCAGGCTGCGGCCCATGCGCCGGGCGACGCGCTCGCCGACGGTGCGGCCGACCTGGGTGGAGCCGGTGAAGCTGATCAGCGGGATGCGCCGGTCGTCGACGAAAGCCTGCGCCAGCTCGGTGCCGGCGTCGTTGATCAGGAAGAAGATGTCGGGGAAGCCGCCTTCCTTCAGCGCCTGGTTGCAGATCTTCGTCGCGGCGATCGCGGTCAGCGGGGTCTTGTTCGACGGCTTCCAGATGCAGACGTCGCCGCAGATCGCGGCGAGGAACGAGTTCCACGCCCACACCGCGACCGGGAAGTTGAACGCGCTGATGATGCCGACCAGGCCGATCGGGTGCCACTGCTCGTACATGCGGTGGCCGGGGCGCTCGCTGTGCATGGTGTAGCCGTACAGCATGCGGCTCTGGCCCAGCGCGAAGTCGGCGATGTCGATCATTTCCTGCACTTCGCCGTCGCCTTCGGGCTTGCTCTTGCCCATTTCCAGCGCGACCAGCGAACCGAGCAGGTCCTTGTTCCTGCGCAGCGCTTCGCCGCACAGGCGCACCGCCTCGCCGCGCTTCGGCGCCGGCACGCTGCGCCAGACCTTGAACGCGGCCTGCGCGCGTTCGATCACGATTTCGTAATCGGCCGTGCTGCTGGCGTGGACTTGGGCGATGACCTCGTTGGTGGTCGGGTTGACCGACTGCAGCAGGCCGGCGTCGCTGGTCTGCGACCATTCGCCGTTGCCGAGGTAGGTGCCGGAATTCGAAGCGGCAAGGCCGAGGGCCTTGAGCAGGTCTGCGGACATCGGGACTCCAGGGGTGTGTTCCGGTGGGCGGCCGGGCCGTCGCGGGGGGAAGCGGGCCGGCGAGAAGGTCCGCGAATTTTAGCAGAAGCCGCCGGCCGGCTTCCTCGCGACGGCTGCCGCTCAGCGTGACGAGGCCCTTCGTGGCCGGTGGCAATGGAATTCGCCGATGCAGGCGCTCACCGTGCCGGATGCCTTCGCACGCTCCCAATCTTCGCGGGTGAAGCGCAGGGCTTGGCGCGGGCAGCCGCGCAACTGCGCTTCCAGCTTGGCCATGCGCAGGAAGTCGAGGTAATGCGCGGTTTCCTCGGCCAGCGTCATCCACGCGGCTTCGTCGGGGCCGGGCGTGCCGGCCAGGACGCGCAACAGCTGCCAGCGCACCGCCTGCGGGCAGCGCCAGGCGCGGTCGCCGAGCAGCAGGCGGACCAGGCGCAGGCGATCGTCTTCGCCGCCCGTGGCCGCGAGGGACACCATGAAGGAGGCAGGCATCGGCTTTCTCCGGCAGGGGGGGGGGGACGGCGCCGGCCTGCCGCCGTCCGTGGCGGCGGGTCGGCGGGTCGCGGCGCATCAATGCACGCGGACCATCGGCGGCTCGGCCGGGGCGTAGCTGCCGCGGAACACCCGCCGCCGCTGTTCGCGCAGGCGCGCTTCGGTCTCGCGGCATTGCAGCCATTCGGTGCGGCCAAAGCGGAAGGAACCGGGGGCGACGCCGCGCAGTTGCGCCTCGATCCCGCGCAGGCGGCGGAAGTCCAGGTAGCAGGTGACCTCGGCCGACAGCCGCGGCCACGCCGCTTCGACCACGATGGCGTCGTCCAGGTGGCCGACGCCGGGGATCCAGCCCGGGATCAGGCCGTCGTCGCGGTGCAGATAGTCCAGCACCGAGTGCGCCGGTTGCAGCGCGTCGTTGGCCGGGTCCCAGGCCGGGTCGGCCAGCATCTGCTCCAGCGACGCGGCCTGCCGCAGGCGCTGCGCGATGCAGTCGGGGACCGCTTGTCCGGCCGGGCTAAGTTCGCGGGCGGCGGTGGCGATCTGGTCCGGCTCCAGCGGCTGTTCGTGGCCCAGGCTGGCCAGCAGGTGGTTGAAGCGCTCCAGTTCCAGCGAGCCCAGGCGGAAGGGGCCGACCTGGCGGCGACGCCCCGGGACCTGGAACGGACGGCTGGCCAGGCTGGATGGCAGGGGCGCGGTATTTTCTGCGTTTGCGTACATGACGGTTCTCCGGTTTGGTTGGGTTGGGCACCGGTCTTCCGGCGCATGGCCAGATTCGGACCGGGCGCGGGGAACGTCATGAGGCTCGGGCGAGCCTTCGATCCGGCTTCGCGCTGGTTCGTGAGGTTTCCATGAGGTTTGCCGAAAAGGGCTCCGGCGATGGCCAGTGGGGCGGAGGTTCGGCAGGGGGCGGAACGGTACCGTTTCGACGGTGTCGTGGTGGACGCGGCTGCCCACACGCTGGTCCGCGACGGCGGCATCCAGCAGGTCGAACCGAAGGCCTTCGCGGTGTTGCTGGAACTGCTGCGCCACCCCGGCGAGTTGATCGACCGCGACCGCCTGCTCGACGCGGTCTGGGGCCACCGCCACGTCACCCCCGGCGTGCTGACCCGGGCCATCGCCCAGCTGCGCACCGCACTCAACGACAACGCCCTGCACCCGCGCTACATCCAGACCCAGCACGCGCTGGGCTACCGCTTCGTCGGCACGCTGGAGGAGGAACCGGAGGCGGTGCCGGCGGAATCCGCGCCCGACGCATCCGTTGAAGGCGAACCCTACCGGCCGATGCCGCATGCCGGCACCGAACGCCGTTTGGAGCCGCGTTACCAAGCCGGGTTGTGGCTGCTCGCAGCGCTGCTGCTGGCGCTGGCCTTGGCCTGGGGTGCCCGGCAGCATCGCGGTGCGCCGGCGCTCGCGGTCTCGCCGTCGATCGCGGTGCTGCCGTTCACCACGCTCAGCGACGACCGCCGCGACGACTATTTCGCCGAAGGCCTGGCCACGGAAATGCACAGCGCGCTGGCCGGCGTGCGCGGGATCAAGGTCGCCGCGTGGCTGCCGCCGGAGGCCATCGATCGCAAGCTGGACATGCAGGCGCTGGGCCGCAAGCTCGGCGTGGCCACGGTGCTCGACGCCACCGTGCGCCGCGAGGGCCAGCGCTTCCGCATCAGCGCGCGGCTGTCCGACACCGGCAACGGGGTCACGTTGTGGAGCCGCACCTACGAGCGCGACGCGGCGGCGATCTTCGATACCCAGAGCGAGATCGCCAGCGAAGTGGCGACGACTTTGGTCGGGGTGTTGCCGGACGCGGGCGAGGGCCTGCGCAAGCGGCTGACGCCAACGCGTAATTTCGCGGCGTTCGATGCGTACCTGCTGGGCATGTGGCAATTGATGAAACCCAGGAGCGAAGTTGCCGAAGGCGAAGCTATCGCCAGTTTCAATAATGCATTGGCGCAAGATGCCAAATTCGCGCGGGCCCAGGCGGGCATTTGCCGGGGGCATATCTGGCAGTTCATCGCCGCGCGCAGCGTTGATGCGCTGAATAGGGCCACGCAGGCTTGTGATCGTGCAAGGCAGATGGATCCGAGAATCGGTGCTGTGCAATTAGCGTTGGGCGACTTGTACGCGGCGACTGGGGAAACCCAAAAGGCACTGATGCATTATCGCGCCGCGGAAAACGATGCGTCGGAAAAGGCAAACGCATTGGTTGGCGAAGCGAAAGCGCATGCATCCACCGGCAATCCGGAATTGGCGATGCGCCTGTTTACGCAGGCGCTGGAACTCAGCCCAGGCAATCCGCTGATTTTAGGCAGGCTGGGGTATATGCAGTACCAGGCCGGTGCGGTGCAGGAGGGAATCACCTCGCTTGCCAAGGCGGTTGATCTGGATCCCGGCAATGCGCGCCTGTGGAGTACATACGGGGGCATGCTGATGGCGTCCGGGCGCAACGCTGACGCGATTCACGCGTTCGAGAAGTCGATGTCGATAGAGCCACTGGAGCACGTCATTGGCAACTTGGGGCTGCTGAAATACGAAGCGGGCAATTATCGAGAGGCCGCCGATCTGCATCGCAAGTCGATCGCGTTGGATTCGGATAATTTCGAGTTATGGGGCAACTTGGCGGATGCGCTGGCTGAACTGCCTGATGGCGCGGCGCAAGCACGCGATGCTTATTCCAAGGCTGCCGGCATGGCCGAGTCGTTCCTGGCGCACAAGTCAGACGACGCCATGGCCTACAGCCTGCTGGCTTGGTATCGCGCGAATCTGGGAGACGCGGCCGGGGCGCGCGAGTCGATCAGACGTGCAGAGGCATTGCCGGTCGGGCAGGACGAAGTGGCACTGCGCAACGCCGGGACCTTCGCTGTAATCGGCGACATCCCGCAGGCGCGTCTGCGATTGCAGCGCGCGCGTGCTGCCGGGATACCGGAAGCGCGCATTGCCGGTGACAAGGCGCTGCAGCGCGCTGGCCTGGCGAACTCGGCTGGCGTGCGGCGCGACTGACTCTTTTCTGCGCCATCCCGGCGCGGTGTCGAGGAGAACGAAGATGAGCATGACGAACAATCCGGATGGAAGCACAACCGTCGTGGTCACCCTGGAAGGCGGGGAATCCATCGCCGTACAGATTGCAGTCGACCACGATTACGCTCGGTTGGCGACACCAGTAGAGGATGGCGTCCGGGGCGTGTTTGCGGTCAACCTCGATTGTTGTCCCGGCACGGAGGCGCGGATATTGATGCTGCAGGTGATGGTACCGCCGCCGCCATCACCCTAGCCTGGTGAGTAGGGTGAGCGCGTAAGTATCCACCTGCGGCTGAGACACCTGGGGGGTATGGGCACCGGGTGCCCGTTCTACTTGAGTGCCTGCGAGGCGGGGTGTCGCTCCTACAGGGGCAGGCTCTTCTGCACCGGCGCGAAGCTGCGCCGGTGCTGCGGGCAGGGGCCGTGCGTGCGCAACGCGGCCAGGTGCTCCGGCGTGGGGTAGCCCATGTGCCGGTCGAAGCCGTATTGCGGCCATTGCGCGTGCAGTTGGCGCATCAGCCGGTCGCGCGCGACCTTGGCCAGGATCGACGCGGCCATGATCGCCGGTTCCCGCGCATCGCCGCCGACCAGCGCCTCGGCCGGGCAGGGCAGGTCGTCGGGGACCCGGTTGCCGTCGATGCGCGCGAACGCGGCCGCCGGCTGCAGCGCCAGCACCGCGCGGCGCATGCCGGCCAGCGTCGCCTGCAGGATGTTGAGGCGGTCGATTTCGTCCGCACCGACGAATTCGACGTGCCAGGCCAGCGCGCGTTCGACGATCAGCGGATACAGCGCTTCGCGCTTCGCCCCGCTGAGCTTCTTCGAGTCGTTGAGCCCGTCGATCGGGCGCGCGGGGTCGAGGATCACCGCGGCGGCCGCGACGGGGCCGGCCAATGGGCCGCGCCCGGCCTCGTCGACGCCGGCGACCAGCAGGAGCCCGGTCATCGCAGCACCAGTTCCGCCACCGCGTCGGCGGCGCGCGCCGAGGCGTCCTGCTTCAATTGCAGGTGCAGTTCCCGGTAACGCGGCAGCAGCGCGGCCACTGCCTGCGGATCGCGCAGCCAGTGCAGCACCGCGGCGGAAAGTTTTTCCGGCGTGCAGTCGTCCTGCATCAGTTCCGGCGCGAGGTCCTCGCCTGCCAGCACGTTCGGCAGCGCGTAGCGGTCGACCTTGAGCAGGCCCAGTGCCTTGACGATGCGGTAGGTGGCCGGCGCGATCTTGTAGCCGACCACCATCGGCTGCTTGCACAGCATCGCCTCCAGCGCGGCGGTGCCGGAGGCGAGCAGGGTCGCGTCGGCGGCGAGCATGCAATCGCGGGCCTGGCCGTCGAGCAGGCGCGCATCGGGCAAGGCGAAGCCGGCGAGGCGCGACGCGATCGCCTGCCGGCATGCCGCGTTCGCCGCGGGAACCACGACATGCAGGTCCGGCACCGCGCCGGCGACGAGTTCCGCCGCCTGCAGGAAAGGGCCGGCGAGGCGCTGGATCTCGCCCAGGCGCGAGCCCGGCAGGACCGCGAGCACGGTGGCGTCGACGGGCAGGCCGAGCCGGCGCCGCGCCGCGTCGCGATCCGGTTGCAGCGGGATCTGGTCGGCCATCGGGTGGCCGACGAAGCGCGCGTCGACACCGTGCCTGGCGTAGATCGGCGGCTCCATCGGGAACAGGCACAGCACGCGGTCGGCGCTGTGGCCGATCTTTTCCGCGCGCTGCTCGCGCCACGCCCAAACCGACGGACTGACGTAGTGCACGGTGCGCACGCCGCGCCGCTTGAGCCAGCGCTCGACCCCGAGGTTGAAATCGGGCGCGTCGATGCCGACGAAGACGTCGGGCCGCCACGCCAGGACGCGTTCGCGGAATTCGCGGCGCAACTTCAGCAGGCGCGGCAGGTGGCGCAGCACCTCGGCCAGGCCCATCACCGCGAGCTCGCCCGCATCGAACCACGTATCGCAGCCGGCCGCGCGCATCGCGTCGCCGCCGATGCCGGCGAACCGTACATCATCGAAGCCGGCATCGGAGAACCGCTGGCGCAGTTCGGCGACCAGCCCGGCGCCGAGCGCGTCGCCGGAGGCTTCGCCGGCCACCAGCGCAACGCGCATGGTGGAAGCGGCCGTCATCCGCGCAACAGCGGCCTCTCGCCGCTCTCGATGAAGTCGAGCAGGAAGCGCACGTCTTCGCTGTCCTTCGCCTGCTCGGCCAGTTGCTGCCTGGCTTCGGCCAGCGGCAGGCCGGCGACGTACAGGGTGCGGTAGGCGCGCTTGATCGCGGCGATGCGCCCGGCGTCGAAGCCGCGGCGCTTGAGGCCTTCGCCGTTGATGCCGCGCGGGCGGCCCTGCTCGTCGCCTGCGACCATCGTGAACGGCGGCACGTCGGCGCTGACCAGCACGCCCATGCCGAGGAAGGCGTGGGCGCCGACCCGGCAGAACTGGTGCACGCCGGCGAAGCCGCTCATGATCACCCAGTCGCCGACGGTGACGTGGCCGGCCAGCGTCGAGTTGTTCGAGAACACGCAACGGTTGCCGACGTGGCAGTCGTGGGCGACGTGGGTGTAGGCGAGGAACCAGTTGTCGTCGCCGACCGTGGTGATGCCGCCGCCGAAGCCGGTGCCGCGGTTGATGGTGACGAATTCGCGGATCAGGTTGCGGTCGCCGATGCGCAGTTCGACGCGTTCGCCGTCGAACTTCTTGTCCTGCGGGTCGCCGCCGATCGCGGCGTGGCCGACGATGCGGTTGTCGCGGCCGATCGTGGTCGGGCCGTGCACGCTGCAGTGCGGGCCGATGGCGGTGCCGTCGCCGATCACCACTTCCGGCCCGATCACGGTGAACGCGCCGATGCGGACGCCCGCGCCCAGCTTCGCGGACGGGTCGACGACGGCGGTCGGATGGATGTCGGCGGCGGCCACGTCAGCAGCTCGTGTCTTCGGCGCAGAGGATGTCGGCGCTGGCGACGGTTTCGCCGTTGACGCTGGCGACGCCGGAATACAGCGCCATGTTGCGGATCAGGCGCTTCAGGGTGACTTCCAGGTCGAGCCGGTCGCCCGGCACCACCATGCGGCTGAAGCGCGCGTTGTCGATCTTGACCAGGTAGAACATGCGGCCCGCGGTCTGGCCATCGTGCGAGAGCTGGATCAGCATGCCGCCGGCCTGCGCCAGCGCCTCGACCACCAGCACGCCGGGCATGATCGGGTGCTCGGGGAAGTGGCCGGTGAAGAACGGCTCGTTCTGGGTCACGTTCTTGTAGGCAAGCACGCGCTTGTTCGGTTCCAGTTCGACCACGCGGTCGACCAGCAGGAACGGATAGCGGTGCGGCAGCAGCTTGCGGATCGTCGCCGCGTCCACCGGCAATTGCAGGGCTTGGTTCACTTCTCCTCCTTCTTGCGCAGCTCGGCGAGCTGTCGCGCCATCGAATCCAGTTGCTTGAAGCGGGCCGCGTTCTTGCGCCAGTTGCGGCTGTCGTCGAGCGGCGTGCCGGACGCGTACACGCCGGGCTCGCGGATCGAACTGGTCACCAGCGACATCGCGTCGATCGTCACCTTGTCGCAGACCTCGAGGTGGCCGAGCACGCCCGCGCCGCCGCCGATCAGGCAATAGCGGCCGATCTTCGCGCTGCCGGCCGCCGCCGAGCAACCGGCCATCGCGGTGTGCGCGCCGATGCGGACGTTGTGGCCGATCTGGATCAGGTTGTCGAGGCGCACGTCTTCCTCCAGCACGGTGTCTTCCAGCGCGCCGCGGTCGATGCAGGTGTTGGCGCCGATCTCGCAATCGTCGCCGACCACGACGCCGCCCAGCTGCGGCACGTTGAGCCACTTGCCGGCTTCCATCGCCAGGCCGAAGCCGGCGGCGCCGAGCACCGCGCCCGGGAACACGCGCACGCGCTTGCCCAGGCGCACGCGGGTCACCAGGGTGACCCGCGCGATCAGCTCGCTGCCGGCGCCGACTTCGCAATCGTCGCCGATCACGCAGCCCGGGCCGACCACGCAGCCGTCGCCGACGGTCGAATTCGCGCCGATGCTGACGAAGGGGCCGATGTGCGCGCCCGGCGAAACCGTCGCGGAGGGATCGATGGCGGCGCTCGGGTGGATGCCCGGGGCGCGCGCGGGCTGCTTCTCGAACAGCGCAGCGATCTTGGCGAACGCGGAATAGGGGTCGCGCGCGACCAGCGCGGCGCGCGGCGCGGCCCCGGCATCCTCCTCGCGCACCACCACCACCGAGGCGCCGCTGTCGGCCAGCTGGCCGCGGTAGCGCGAGTTGGCCAGGAAGGCGAGCTGGCCCTCGCCGGCGCCGGCGAGGGTGGCGACGCCGCGCACCCGCGTGCCGGCGTCCCCGCGCATGCCCAGGCCGAAGCGTTCGGCGAGTTCGCGGACAGTGAAGGACGGGGCGTTCATGGCGCGCTAGTTTACGTGCTGGTCCACCGGTCCGCTTGCGGCCGGCGAAAAAAAACGGGGCCCGGACGTGGCCGGGCCCCGCATTCGCGACGGTATGGAGGCGCCTAGAACGCGCCGCCGAAGGTGAATTGCAGGCGTTCGATCTCGTCGTTGTCTTCCTTGCGGAGCGGCATGGCGTAGCTGATCGAGATCGGGCCGACCGGGGCGCGCCACAGCAGGGCCACGCCGGCCGACGCGCGCAGCTGTCCGGCGTCGAAGTTGTCGATGCCGTCGTAGACGTTGCCGAAGTCGACGAACGCGGAGATGCGCGCGGCGTTGGAGTCGAACAGCTTCGGGAAGAACATTTCCAGCGCGCCGGTGGTCTTCAGCGAGCCGCCCAGCACCTGGCCGTAGGTGTAGCCGGCGATCGGCGTCGAGCGCGGGCCCAGGGTGTTGTCGCGGAAGCCGCGCACCGAGCGGGTGCCGCCGGCGTAGAAGTTCTCGAAGAACGGCAGGCCGGACGCGGTCACCGTCTTCACGTAGTCGCCCGACGTGGTCTCGCACGGGTCGCTCGGGGCCGGGCCCGGCACCCACACGTCCGGGGTGTCTTCGTCGCCGTCGGTATCCTGCCAGGAGCCGGGGGTGAAGCAGATGTTGCGGCTGACGTCGTTGCCGTAGCTGTCGCCGTAACCGATCTCGGCGCGGGTGTTCAGCACCAGCGACGGGCTCAGCGGCCAGTACTTCGAGAACTCGTAGTTGAGCTTGTAGTACTGGGCGGTGGAGCCGGGCAGGGTGAGCTCGGCCGAGATCCGCTGGTAGGTGCCGCGGGTCGGCATGAAGTAGTCGTTTCGGGTGTCGCGCGCCCAGCCGGCCTCCATGCGCCAGGCATGGAAGGTGCGCTGGCCGATGGCATCGACGTAGTCGATGATTTTCTGCGGGGTGTAGCCGGCGTAGGTGTAGATCTGGTTGAAGTCGATGCCGAACAGCAGCGAGACCGAGTCGCTCTCGCTGATCGGCAGGCCGAGGATGCCCTGGGCCGCGGCGCTGGTGGTCGAGTACTGCGCGGTGTTGTAGTTCGAGTAGTCGAACTCGCGCCACCACAGGTTGTAGCCCAGCGACATGCCCTCGTCGGTGAAGAACGGGTTCACGTACGAGAACGAATAGCGCTGCAGGTAGTCGCTGCGCTGCGCCTCGACCGAAACGCGGTTGCCGGTGCCGAGGAAGTTGTTCTGCGACAGCTGGATCGACGTGGTCATGCCGGACAGCTGCGAATAGCCCAGGCCGAACACGAAGCTGCCGGACGTGGTTTCCTTGACGTTGTACACGACGTCGACCAGGTCGGTGGTGCCCGGCACCGGCTGGGTCTCGACGTCGACCTCTTCGAAGTAGCCCAGCCGCTGCAGGCGAATCTTGGAGCGGTCGATCGCCGCCTGCGAATACCAGCTGTCCTCGAACTGGCGCATCTCGCGGCGCAGCACTTCGTCGGAGGTGCGGCTGTTGCCCTTGAACACGATCCGGCGCACGTTGACGCGCGGGCCGGGGACGATCTGGAAGTTGATGCCGACGGTGCGCTTCTCGCGGTCGATGTCCGGGATCGGATTGACTTGGGCGAAGGCGTAGCCGATGTTGGCCAGGGTGCTGGTGATGCTGTCGGAGGTGTACTCGAGCAGGCGCCGCGAGAAGATCTGGCCTTTCCTGACCAGCAGCATGCGCCGGATGTTCTCCTCCGGCAGCACGGTATCGCCGCTGACCTGGACGTCGGAGACCCGGTACTGCTCGCCCTCGCTGATGCCGGCGGTGATGAACATGTCGCGCTTGTCCGGGCTGATCGACACCTGGGTGGAATCGAGGCTGAAATCGACGTAGCCGCGGTCGAGGTACCAGCCGTTGAGCTTCTCGAAGTCGCCGGACAGCTTTTCCTTCGAATACTGCGAGTCGCGCCGGTACCACGACAGCCAGTTGTGCTCCTTCGATTCCCAGCCGGCGAGGATGTCCTCGTTGTTGAACTTCTCGGTACCGACCAGGTTGATGTGACGGATCTTCGCCGCCTTGCCTTCCTTGACGTTGATGGTCACGTCGACGCGGTTGCGGTCCAGCGGCGAGACCGTCGGGGTGATCTCGACGTTGTACTTGCCGCGGTTGTTGTACTGGCGCACCAGTTCCTGGGTCACGCGGTCCAGGGCGAGGCGGTCGAAGGTTTCGCCCTCGGCCAGGCCGATGTCCTTGAGGCCCTTCATCAGGTCCTCGGTCTTGATGTCCTTGTTGCCGGTGAGGGTCAGCTTGTTGACCGCCGGGCGCTCGGCCACGGTCACGACCAGGATGTCGCCCTGGCGGTCCAGGCGGATGTCTTCGAAGAAGCCGGTCTTGTACAGGGCGCGGATCGCTTCGCCGACGCGGGCGCTGGTGACGGTGTCGCCGCGCTCGATCGGCAGGTAGGTCAGCACGGTGCCGGCGGAAATGCGCTGCAGGCCGTCGATGCGGATGTCGGCAACCGTGAATGCTGCGTCGCTGCTCGCCGGAAGCGCGACGGGCGCGGTGTCCGTCGTCTGGGCCCAGGCCGGCGCCGTGATGGCCGAAGCCAGGGCAAGGGCGAGCAGGCGGCGGGTGGGAAGTCGCGTCATCTTCGAATCCGGTGGGGAAAGGGTGTCGTTGGGCATGCCGTGAGCCGGCTTGGAGGCCAGGAAAGGCGGAAAGTTCAAGGTCATCGGCTCACCAGGCGGAACGGAATATGTCGTTGTAGAACGCCAGCCCCATCAGGCCGGCGAGCATGGCCAGGCCCACGTACTGCCCGGCGACCATGCTGCGTTCGCTCAACGGACTGCCTTTGACCAATTCGATAAGGTAATACAGCAGGTGTCCGCCGTCCAAAACCGGGATCGGCAACAGGTTGACGATGGCCAGGCTCAACGAGACGGCGGCGAGGAACCAGAAGAACCAGCCGGCGCCGCGCTTGGCCGTGGCGTTCGCGGCGCGGGCGATGCTGATCGGGCCGGACAGGTTCTTCGCCGAGGCCTGGCCGGTCAGCATGCGCCGGATCATGCCCAGCGAATCGGCGGTCATCCGGCCGGCTTCGCGGAATGCGGCGGGTACCGCGGCCAGCGGTCCGAGCCGCTGCACGGCATCGTAGGCCGGCTGTTCCATCTTCGGCGCGACGCCGATGCCGGTGTAGCGCCTGCCATCCGGCGCGGTCAGCTGCGCGGGCCGGATCGGGAAGGCGAGGCGCTCGCCCTGGCGGTCCACTTCGATCATGCCATCGCCGCCGCGCTCGGCCAGTGCGGCGATGGCGTCGGTGAAGTCGGTCCAGTTGTGCACGGGGCGGCCATCGAGGGCGGTGACCACGTCGCCGGCTTCGAGCACGCCCTGCGCGGGGCCGGGATTGACCTGGCCGATGGTCGCCGCGGGGATTTCGAAATTCCACGCGAACCCGGCCAGCGCGGCCACGTTCGCCTGGTCGAAATCCTGCGGCAGCCGCGACAGCGGCAGGACCCGCGTGCGCTTGTTGCCCAGCGCGTCCTCGACCCGCACCCGCACGTCCTCGCGGTCGATCGCCGCGGTGGTCAGCGCCAGCGTCGCGTCGCCCCAGGTGGCGACCTCGCGTTCGCCGACCCCGACGATGCGGTCGCCGCGCGCGAAGCCGGCCTGCGCGGCGATGCCCTGGACGTGGCCGAGCGTGGCCGACCAGTCCTGCTTGCCGACCACCAGCATCGCCCACAGGAAGGCCACGCAGAGGACCAGGTTGGCGACGGGGCCGGCGGCGACGATCGCCATCCGCTGCAGCACCGGTTTGCGGTTGAAGCTCTGCTCCAGCTGGTCGGCCGGAACCGGGTCGTCGCCCGCGTTCCCGTCGAGCGTGCCTTCGTCAAGCATTTTCACGTAGCCGCCCAGCGGGATCGCGGCGACCGCGAATTCGGTGCCGTGGCGATCCGTCCGCGACCACAGCGGCTTGCCGAAACCCACCGAGAAGCGCAGCACCCTTACCCCGAACAGACGCGCCACCGCGAAGTGGCCGAATTCGTGGAAGGTCACCAGCACGCCGAGCGCGACGATCATCCACCAGATTGAGCCTGCGATCTCGCTCATGCGTGTAGTGCCGGACTTGCGATGCGTTGGTGGGCGAAGCTGCGGGCCTGCGCATCGGCCGCCAGCAGCGCGTCCAGCGAGATCGCAGGCGTTGCGGGCAGCGCGGCGAGGGCGTCCTCGACCAGCGCGGGAATGGCTAGGAAACCGATCCGGCCCTGAAGAAAGGCTGAAACGGCCTCTTCATTGGCGGCGTTGAGCACGGCCGGCGCGGTGCCGCCGGCGTCCATCGCCTGCCGGGCGAGGCGCAGGCAGGGGAAGGCATCGAGGTCGGGCGGTTCGAATTCCAGTTTGCCCTGCGCGAGCAGGTCGAGCCCGGCCACGCCCGATTCGATGCGCTCCGGCCAGCCCAGGCCCACCGCCAGCGCGGTGCGCATGTCCGGCAGGCCCAGCTGCGCCAGCGTGGAACCGTCGATGAATTCGACCAGCGCGTGCACCAGGCTCTGCGGGTGCACCAGCACGTCGATCTGCCTGCCGGGCAGGCCGAACAGGTGGTGGGCCTCGATCACCTCGAGGCCCTTGTTCATCAGTGTCGCCGAGTCGACCGAGATCTTCGGCCCCATCGACCATTTCGGGTGCGCCACCGCCTGCGCCGGGGTGATGTCGGCCAGCGCGTCGCGCTTGCGCCCGCGGAACGGGCCGCCGGAGGCGGTCAGCACGATCCGCCGCACGTCGCCCTGAGTCTGGCGTGAACGCAGGCACTGGAAGACCGCGTTGTGCTCGCTGTCGACCGGCACGATTTCGGCGTTCGCCGCGTGCGCCGCGGCGACCAGCAGCTCGCCGGCCAGCACCAGCGATTCCTTGTTGGCCAGCAGCAGGCGCTTGCCGGCGCGCGCCGCGGCCAGCGTGGAGGACAGGCCTGCCGCACCGACGATCGCGGCGACCACGCTGTCGCAGGCGTCGCCGGAAACCAGTTCGTCCAGCGCCCGGCCGCCGGCATGCGCCTGCGTGTCGAGGCCGGCCGCACGCAGGCCGTCGCGCAACGCGACGAACCGGCTTTCGTCGGAAATCACCGCATGCGCGGGACGGTGCGCGGCGCACAGTGCGAGCAGCGCGTCGACGTTGCTGCCGGCGGCCAGCACGCTGGCGCGCAGGCGCCCCGGGTGGCGCGCGATCACGTCCAGCGCCGACGCGCCGATCGAGCCGGTGGCGCCGAGTACCGCGACTTCGCGCAGGCCGCTGGCATTGGCCGATACCGCCGTCATCTCACAATCCGAGCAGGTCCTTGCCGATGGCGAACACCGGCAAAGCGGCCAGCACGCCGTCGATGCGGTCGAGGACGCCGCCATGGCCGGGGATCAGGTGGCCGGAGTCCTTGGCGCCGACGTGGCGCTTGAGCAGGCTTTCGAACAGGTCGCCGGCCACCGAGAACAGCACGGTGACCGCGGCCAGCAGCAGCATCGCCGGGACCTGCGCCGGCGCCAGGCCGGCGAGGAAGGCCAGCAGCACGCCGACCGCGACGCCGGCGACCAGGCCGCCGAGCAGGCCCTCGAGGGTCTTGTTCGGGCTGATCCGCGGCGCCAGCTTGCGGCCGCCGAACCACTTGCCGCCCCAGTTGATGCCGGCGAAGTACGCGCCGCTGTCGGCGGCCCAGACGATGGCCAGCGCGGTCAGCAGCCAGACGTGGCCCTGCCTGACGATGGGCCACTGGGTCGGTTCGGTGTCCTGCGCATGGATCAGCGCCAGCGCGCACCACGCCGGCACGACGGCCAGCACGCCGGCGCCCAGCTTGAACGCGCGCGCCCAGGTTTCGTGGTCGGAGGCGAAGTCGAAACGGCGCAGCCACAGCAGTGCGGCCAGCCACCAGGCCGCGCCGAGCAGCGCCACCAGCTGGAACAGCACGAAGCTGTAGCCGGTCGCGGCGCGCGAGGCCCAGACGATGGCGACCATCAATGCGACGTTGGCTGCCAGCAGCACCGTGCGGTGCAGGGTGTCGTCGACTTCGGCCAGCTTGAACCACTCCCACAGGCCGACCAGGAACACGAGTGCGGCCAGCGCCACCAGCCACGGCGTGGGCAGGAACAGGATCGCGGCGATGGCGATTGGCGCCATCGCCAGCGCGGCGAGCACGCGGGTACGGGTCATGCGGCGGTGCTCTCCTTGGAGGGTCTGCCAATGCCATCGGAGCAGGCCACGTTGTCGTGTCCGGCCGTCAGGTGGTCGTGCGTGGCGCCGCGGCAGGCTGGCCGCCTGTCCAAGCCGCGCGCGGGCGCATGGCGGCCGGACACGGCAACCCGGAGGGCCGCGCCTGGGTGCGCGCGGTGCGGCGTCATCACTCGGTCACTTGTCGACATAAGTTCTCTCGTTCTTCCTTGCCCCGTGCGCACCCAGGCGGGCGTGGCCTGCTCCGATGGCATTGGCAGACCCTGCCAGCGCGACCTGCGCGCCGGTCAGGCCGAAGCGGCGTTCGCGCCCCGCGAAATCGTCGATGGCTTCCTGCAGCAGCGCGGCGTCGAGGTCCGGCCACAGCGTTTCGGTGAACCAGAGTTCGGTGTAGGCCAGTTGCCACAGCAGGAAGTTGCTGATGCGGTGGTCGCCGCCGGTGCGGACGAACAGGTCCGGCGCGGGCAGGTCGGCCAGCGCCATCTTCGCCGCGACCGCGGCCTCGTCGATGTCCTCCGGGCGCAGCCTGCCGGCCGCGACATCGGCGGCCAGCGCGCGCGCGGCGCTGGCGATGTCCTGGCGCCCGCCGTAGCTGGCGGCGATGCTCAGCTGCAATTTCGCGTTGCCGGCGGTCAGCGCCTCGGCATTGTCCATGCGTTCGCGGATCGGCGCGGCGAAGCGCTCGCGGTCGCCGATGAAGCGCACCCGCACGCCGCGGCGGTGCAATTCGTCGACCTCGCGTTCCAGCGCGTTGAGGAACAGCTTCATCAGCGCGCCGACCTCTTCTTCCGGGCGGCCCCAGTTCTCGCTGGAGAACGCGAACAGGGTCAACGCCCCGATGCCCTTGTCGAGGCAGAAGTCGATGCACACGTTGACCGCGCGCGCGCCGGCGCGGTGGCCGATGGCGCGCGGGCGCTTGCGGCGCTCGGCCCAGCGGCCGTTGCCGTCCATGATGACGGCGAGGTGGCGCGGGATGCTTGCGGGAGGGGCGGCTGCCATTGGGTGCCCGGCCGCGTCAGACCGCCATCAATTCCTGTTCCTTGGCCTTCACCACGTCGTCGACGTCCTTGATCGACTTGTCGGTGAGCTTCTGGATTTCTTCCTCGGCGCGGCGCACGTCGTCCTCGGTGATCGTCTTGTCCTTCAGCAGGTCCTTGATCTGCTGGTTGGCGTCGCGGCGGATGTTGCGGATGGCGACCTTGGTGTCCTCGCCTTCGCCGTGCACGACCTTGCTCAGTTCCTTGCGGCGCTCTTCGGTCAGCGCCGGCAGGTTGAGGCGGATGGTGGTGCCGGCGGTGTTCGGGGTCAGGCCGAGGTCGGAGGCGAGGATCGCCTTCTCGACCGGGCCGACCATGTTCTTTTCCCACGGGGTGATGGTCAGCGAACGGGCATCGGCGACGACCACGCTGGCGACCTGGCTCAGCGGCATGTCCGAGCCGTAGTAGCTGACCTTCAGGTGTTCGACCAGCGCGGTCGAAGCGCGGCCGGTGCGGACCTTGATCAGCGTGTGGCGCAGGGCCTCGATGCTCTTGGCCATGCGCGTCTGCGCGTCTTTCTTGATTTCGTTGATCATGGACGGTTACGTGCCCTGTGGCTTAATCGCCGGATTATAGGCGATGCCCGCCGATTCAGGGCCCGGTCGTGCCCTGTTCAATGCTCATGGTGCGGCGCGGCATGATGCTGGTCGTGGCCGCAACCGCCGCCACGCTCGATCTGCAGGGTGGCATGGCCGATGCCGAAGGCGTGGTCCAGCGCGTGCGCGGTATCGTCGATGAAGCGGTCGTGGCCGCCGTCGTCCGGACGCACGAGGTGCGCGGTCAACGCGATCTGCCCCGCGCCCAACGGCCAGATGTGCAGGTGGTGCACGGCGGTCACGCCGGGCTGGCGGGCGAGGAAGGCGGCGACTTCGGACTGGTCGATGCCGGACGGCACCGCATCCATCGTCGCATCGAAGCTGTCGCGCAGCAGGCCCCAGGTGCCGACGGCGATGACCAGTCCGACCAGCAGGCCGGTCAGCGGATCCAGCCACCACCAGCCGAAGGCGAGCATGCCGATGCCGGCGAGCACCGCGGCCAGCGAGACGGCGGCGTCGGCGAGCAGGTGCAGGAAGGCGCCGCGCTTGTTGAGGTCGTGCGCATGGCCGCCGTGCAGCATCCACGCGGCGAGCAGGTTGACGGCGATGCCGATCGCGGCGACCACGACCACCGGCGTGGCGGGGATGCTGGGCGGATCGCCGACGCGGCGGATCGCTTCCCACAGCAGCGCGCCGGAGAAGCCGATCAGCAGCAATGCATTGGCCAGCGGCGAGAGCAGGGTGGCGCGACGCCAGCCGTAGGTATGGCGTTCGGTCGGTACGCGCTTGGCCAGCACCGCGGCGCCCCAGGCCAAACCGAGGCCGAGCACGTCGCCGAGGTTGTGCAGGGCGTCGGACAGCAGGGCCAGCGAGTTGGTGACGAAGCCGTAGCCGGCTTCGAGCGCGGTGTAGGCGAGGTTGAGCAGCACCGCCGCGGCGAAGGCGCGCGTCGAGCCGTGGTCGTGGTGGTGGTCGCCGTGGTGCGAATGGGCCATGCGGCTAGGGTGCCGGTGGCGGCGGCGCGGACACTATTACAACGATGCCGCATCAATGCCTGCAGTGCGTCGTTGCATCTGGCTGTCAATCGACCGGTACGTTCAAGTATTCCTGCCAGATGATTGATGCAGCCAACATGAGAAAGACGGTGGCTGGGCCAATGATCGCAGCCAACCACAAGGGAATTCGTCTATGTCGAAAAACAGCGGCTGCAGCCAAGAGACTTCCGAACAGTACGGCACTCCAGGCAGACGAGGTTCCATGGCCTAGCGCCGTGCCCGGAAATGAGAGTTTTACAGCGGCCACGGCTATAGTTGGCGGAATAATCAATCCCGATGCGAATGCAACTAGGGAATGAAATATTCGCCGCGGCTTGCTTTCATGCGTCGGCAAATCTGCAGCTGGGGGACGATAAGGATCTTCCATGTGCAGATCGACTGCAGAATTACCCGCGACCCTTCACCAGCGTGCCGACGTTCTCGCCGCGCAGGATCCGCATCAGATTCCCCGGCACCGAAAGATCGTAGATGCGCAACGGCAGGTCGCTGTCGCGGCACAGCGCGAAGGCGGCGGTGTCCATCACCTGCAGGTCGCGGGTGATCACCTCGTCGTAGGTCAGCCTGTCGTACTTCACCGCGTCCTTGAACTTGCGCGGGTCCTTGTCGTAGACGCCGTCCACCTTGGTCGCCTTCAGCAGCAGGTCGGCGTTGATCTCGATCGCGCGCAGCGCCGCGCCCGAGTCGGTGGTGAAGAACGGATTGCCGGTGCCGGCGGCGAAGATCGCGATGCGGCCCTTCTCCAGGTGGCGCACCGCGCGGCGGCGGATGTAGTCCTCGCACACGTCGTTGATCTTCAGCGCGCTCATCACCCGGACCTTCGCGCCGAGCTTCTCCAGCGCGTCCTGCATCGCCAGCGCGTTGATCACCGTCGCCAGCATGCCCATCTGGTCGCCGGTGACCCGGTCCATGCCGTTGGCGGCCAGCCCGGCGCCGCGGAAGATGTTGCCGCCGCCGATCACCAGCGCGACCTCGGCGCCCGCTTCGTGCGCCTCGATGACTTCCTTGGCGATGCGGCCCAGCACCACCGGGTCGATGCCGTAGTCCTCGTTGCCCATCAGCGCCTCGCCGGACAGTTTGAGCAGGATGCGACGATAGGCGAGGGGCTCGGTCATGGGGGTCTCGGCGGGGGCTGGCAAACGCCGGGGATTCTAGCCGAGGGGCGGGGTTCCGTCAGCGCCCATGAAAAAAGCCGCGGTTTCCCGCGGCTTTTTCGTCGATCCGATGATGGAACGGACGGATCAGACCTGCATCGCCTTCGCGACTTCGGCGGCGTAGTCCTCGACCACCTTCTCGATGCCTTCGCCGACGACCAGGCGCTGGAAGCCGACCACGTCGGCGCCGGCGGCCTTCACCGCCTGCTCGACGGTCTGGTCGCTGTTCAGCACGTACGGCTGGCCGTACAGGGTGACTTCGTTGACGATCTTGTTGATCTTGCCGCTGATGATCTTCTCGAGGATCTCGGCCGGCTTGGCCTTGTCCTTCTCGCTCATCTTCGCCAGCTCGATCTCCTTTTCCTTCGCCACGAAATCGGCCGGCACGTCGGCGGCCTTGTTGTACGGCGGGTTCATCGCCGCCACGTGCATGGCGATGCCGCTGGCCAGCTCGGCGCTGCCGCCGGCCAGTTGCACCAGCACGCCGATCTTGCCGTTGGTGTGGACGTAGGCGCCGACGTTGTCGTTGCTCTTCACCCACGCCAGGCGGCGCAGCTGGATGTTCTCGCCCAGCTTCTGCACGGCGGTGGCGCGCGCTTCCTCGACGCTTTCGCCGGAAGCCAGCTTCGCGTCCTTCAGCGCATCGATGTCGGCGGCGCCGGAAGCCAGCGCGGCGGCGGCGACGGCGTCGACGAAGCCCTTGAAGTTGGCGTCGTTGGCGACGAAGTCGGTCTCGGAGTTGACCTCGACCAGCACGGCGTTGCCGCCGGCCTGGGCCACGGCAACGCGGCCTTCGGCGGCGACGCGGCCGGCCTTCTTGTCGGCCTTGGCCAGGCCCGACTTGCGCAGCGCCTCGGCCGCGGCGTCGATGTCGCCGTTGCTTTCGACGAGCGCCTTCTTGCACTCCATCATGCCGGCGCCGGTGCGCTCGCGCAGTTCCTTGACCAGGGAAGCGGTGATTTCAGCCATTGCTTGAACCTCGGGAATAGAAAAAGTCCGGCGGGTCCGGGACCCGCCGCGGGTATGCGTTCCGCGGCGGAGCCGCCGCGGGGAAGCGGCCGCGCATCGTCGCGCGGCCGCGTTGCGCCGCGATTACTCGGCGGCGGCTTCGTCGGCCTTCTTCGGGGCCGACTTGCGGGCCGGGCGACGGGCCGGCTTGGCGTCGCCTTCGGCGGCCTCGGCGAAGTCCTCTTCACGCACCGAAGCGGCGTTCGGGGCGGCGGCCTTGCCTTCCAGCACGGCGTCGGCGGCGGCGCGGGCGTACAGCTGCACGGCGCGGATGGCGTCGTCGTTGCCCGGGATCGCGTAGTCGACCAGGGCCGGGTCGTAGTTCGAGTCGACCACCGCCACGACCGGGATGCCCAGCTTCTTGGCTTCCTTGATCGCGATGTCCTCGTGGCCGATGTCGATGACGAACAGCGCGTCGGGCAGGCGGTTCATGTCCTTGATGCCGCCCAGCGAGGCCAGCAGCTTGTCGCGCTCGCGGCGCAGGCCCAGCACTTCGTGCTTGACCAGCTTGTCGAAGGTGCCGTCGGTCTCGGCGGCTTCCAGTTCCTTCAGGCGGGCGACCGACTTCTTCACGGTGGCGAAGTTGGTCAGGGTGCCGCCCAGCCAGCGCTGGGTCATGTACGGCATGCCGCAACGCTCGGCTTCTTCCTTGATCGCGTCGCGCGCGCTGCGCTTGGTGCCGATGAACAGGATGGTGCCGCGCTTCTGCGCGACGCCCGAGATGAAGTTCATCGCGTCGTTGAACAGCGGAACGGTCTTCTCGAGGTTGATGATGTGGATCTTGCCGCGGGCGCCGAAGATGTACGGAGCCATCTTGGGGTTCCAGTAGCGGGTCTGGTGGCCGAAGTGCACGCCGGCTTCCAGCATCTGGCGCATGGTGATCTGGGGCATTGCTTGTAACTCCTGATGGGGGAACCCGCCGCGTGAGAGTGAGCGGTTCGCCGCCGCGGGCGCGGTGGACGAGGGGTTCCGGGGTTGGGCCTCCCTGTCGCTTCCGTGTCCGAACCCGTTGATTTGCAAGCAAATCTTCGGGCACCCCGGCACGGGCTGTGGCGGCAGGTGTGGATTCGCCGGTGACGTCCGGCGTCGACGTGCCAAGCGGGCAGGGCCCGGCAAAGCCGGCGAATTATAGGCGGAACAACGGGTTGCGCGCAAACATGCCGGCCGCGGGCTAGTAGGTCACGGTCACCGTGACCACGTCGCGGTACAGGCCGGCGGGCACGGCCTGGGTGGCGGGGACGCGGCCGTGCACGGTCAGCGACTGGGCGCTGCCGGAACCGGTGCCGGCAACGGTGTCGGTGCCGAGGGTCGTGCCCCAGCGCTGGGTACGGGCGGCGTCGCGGTACAGCTCGTAAGTCACGTAGTTGCTGCTGGCGCCCAGGCGCATGCGGCGGGTGTTGCCGCTGGCGTTCTGGCCGTTGTCCAGGCCCACGTTCCAGGCGGTGCGCCCGGTGCAGGTGAAGGTGAGGGTGGAAGTCTGGTCGCGATCGGTGCCGATGGTGCCGGCCACGCTGCCGAATTCCAGGTTGTCGGCGCTGGCGATGCTGCAGTTGTTGGGAACCGTGGCGCTGGCGGTGAAGGGGAAGGTGGTCGTGCTGCCGCCAGTACCGCCGCTGGTGCAGGAGGTCGGATACTGGGGTGTGCCGATCAGGGTTTCGCTGTAGCGGTACTGCAGCAAGGTGTGATTGCCGGTGAAGGGGTTGCTGTAGCCGCCCGCCGCCAGCCCGGCCTGTATCGGAACCCGCCCATACATGGTCGCGCTGGCGTTGCCACTCCCGCCAAGCACCGGTGCGCTGTATTCCAGGTCGATCAGCAGAGGTGTCGTGCCGTTGTTGACGGTACCCCAGACCTGCGAGCGGGCGGCATCGCGATAGATCTGGAACTGCAGGGCATCACTGAAGCTGTTGGTCATGCGTCGTGGCGCGAATTGACCACCGCCATTCACGCCATCACCGATGTTCAGGCACATGCGTACCCGTACTTGGGCCAGGACGAGCAAGCCGGTGGTGTTGCAGGTGATGGTGATGCCGGCGGTGGTATCGGCGTTTGCGGCACCATTGACCGAGCCGAAAGCCAGGTTGCCGGCACTGGCCGTGCAGGTGGTGGCAGCTTGCGCGCGCTGTGCAGGCCAGCACAGCAGCGCCAGCAACAAAGCGATCCCGGCGAAGCTGCGATGTCCGGTCATGGCGCTGTTTCCGTGCAGGTCAGCGGGCCGATGCGGGCAATGCCGTCGGCCATGGTTTCGGGGTAATCGAACGCGGCCACGCAGGCCGTGCCGGGAAGTTCGGCCCGGATCAGGTTGTGCGCCCGCAATCCTTCCAGGTAGGTCTCGCCGTCGTGGCCGATGACGGCCTCGGCAGGAGAATCGTTCAGGCGTACCCGGCTGCCCAGCGGCAGCGGTCGGCCCTGCGTGTCGCGCAGCACCAGCACCGCGGCGCGCACCGGAGCCAGTTCGAAAGCCACGCCGACCCCGGCGCGATCGCTGGGCGTGACGATGCGGTCCACGGTGGCCACACGGACGTTGGCGGGCAAGTCCATCGGGTCGATCGACAGCTTGTTGCGTTGCCACGCATTCAGCGGGGTGACCAGCAATTTGCCGTTCGCGCCGGTGCGGCCGATCATGCGGTTTTCCAGCATCACCGGGATGCCCGGCATGCCGTCGGTGGAGACCACCGCGAACGCATCCTGGATGCTGCGCGCGGCGAAGGCGCTGCCGCCCATCCACACCAGGCTGCCGCTGGCCTGGGCATAGGTGTAATCGAAGCCGTTCCAGCGCATCGCACCGGCGCCCAGGCGCGCGTGCTGGCCGAGCCAGCCGACCTCGGCCAGGCCGCCGTCGCTATCGTCCCCGCCGCGTCCCTGCAGGCGCCAGCCGAAGCCGCCGTCGCCGGGCACCGGCTGCACCAGGTCCAGCACGGCGTCGTCGCGGTCCCGGTCGCGCTGCCAGGACAGGCCGAGCTGGCGCTCGCGACCCAGCGGTATCGCAACGCCCAGGTATGCGCTGTAGTCGTCCGCGTCGTCGATATTGCGATTGACCGAAAGGCTGACCGACCATCCGCCGGCGAAGCTGCGGTTCCAGTACAGGCCGGCAAGGCGCGCCGGGGCGATGTCCGGATCGGCGCTGTCCAGGCGCACGTAGCTCAGGCTCAGGCCGCCCAGCGTGGCGAAGTTGATGCCGGCCACCGCGCGCTCGCTGCGCGGCGGCGGGCGCGAGCCGTATAGCGAAGCGAGGTCGCGATAGTCGCCGTGCGTGCGGCGGCTCTCGACGGAGAAGTTGAAGCGCTGGTTGTTCCAGCCATAGCCCACGCCGGTCTGCGAGCCGTGGCTGCCGTCCACGCTGCTGCGCGCATGCGACAGGTCCAGCACGCCGGCCATGCCCAGCAGCCACACCCCGCCGATGCCGGCGCTGGCCAGGCCGTCGCCGCCCTCGGCATGGCCTTCGATGGTGAAGCGGTCGCCGACGCCGTAGCGCAGCGTGGCGCTGGCCACCGGCTCGTTCGCATAGGCGAACGAGCGGATGCCGTAGTCCTCGCGCACCACGCCCAGGCCGATCGACCAGTCGGACAGGCCGTGCGCCAGCAGGCGCTGGGTGGAATAGAACGGGAAGTCGAGCGTGCGCACCTGGCCGAAGGCATCGGTCACCACCATCCGGGCGGTGCCGGCGCCGGTCAGGCCCGGGACCGTGCTCAGCCGGAACGGCCCGGCCGGCGCGTTGCCGTCGTACTGGCGGACGCCGTTGACGTACAGCTCCACTTCGGACGGGACCGTCGCTTCGCCAAGGAACTCCGGCAGCGGCGTGGTGATCCGGTACGGCTGCAACGCGTAGTTGCGGCCGATCTGGACGCCGCCGATCCGCAGCGGCCGGGTCCAGTCGAGGAAGCCGGTGTAAGTGTCGCCCAGGGCCAGGGTCAGCGCCTGCTTCGGGAACGACAGCTCCCAGCGCGTGTCCAGCCTGACCGACTCGTGGCGCCGGCCACCGGCGAGGCGATAACCGCGTGCGACCGCGGTATTGCTCAGCACGCCGCGGCCCAGCCCGAATACGCGCAGCTCCGATGTCGCGGCCACGCTGCGGCTGCCGTCGCTGTCGCTGGCGTAAAGGTCGTAGTTGAGCAGCATCCCCGGCGCGCTGTCGGTGACCGTCGGCGCTGCGGTTTCCGCCGGGCCGAGCGACGTCGTGGCGAGGTCGAGTCCGGACAGCGGCGCGTCGATGACGACCCGCTGCGCCGCGGCTTCGTAGCGGATCCGTACTCCCGGCAGCGTATCCAGCGCCACCGGTTCATCGTCGGCATGGCCGGGCGCGCGCAAGCCAAGGCCGCGCAGTACGGCGGCCGCGGCGAACAGGCGGTCGTCGCGCTGTTCGAACGCCACCGGTTCGGGCAATCGCGTCCGGTTCAGGATCACTTCCAGATACAGCGGCATCGCCGAACGGGATGCCGGGGACGGATCGCCCGGGCCGGAAACGCCGATGCCCGGAAGATCGCGGGGATCGATGCCGGGCGGGTTGCTCGGGCCGGTTTGGCCGTAGGCATCCGGCACCATCAACGCCAGCATCACGGCGCTAACGATCCAGTTCCAGCACGCGCTCGTCCGCTTCACCGTTGATCCTCGCCCTGAAGGATCCGTCAGGGGTCGTGCCCAGGTCCGCGGGCAACGGCCAGCGCCGGCGCTGGCCCGGCAACACATAGCCGGACAGGCCGGCGGCGATTTCGCGCCTGGCGCCACTGGCGTTGGCGTAGCCCAGGTCGGCGATCTGCGCGTGCCCGTCGCCCACGTTCTCGATTTCCAGGAAGTGCTGCTGCTGCGCGTCTTCGAACAGGCGGGCGCGCAGGACCGGCGCGGGAACCGGCCCGTCCTGCGGGGCCAGGAAAACCGGGATCGAATAGCGCAGCACCAGGCGCAGGCCCCGCTGTTTCGTCCCGGCATCCTGTTCCAGCGGCAGTTCGTCGACGATCAGGCGATAACTGGCTTCCTCCGTCGCCGGTGGCGGGCCGAGCCGCACGATGCGGACCAGTTGTTCGGCCGCGGGCGGCAGTTCCAGCATCGGCGGACTGACGGCCACGTCGGTGGCGGGTTCCAGCCGGTCCTCGCCGTCGGACTGGAACCAGCGGAACACCCGGACCTGGGCATGCAGGGGCGACGTCCCGCTGTTGCGCAGCGTCAGACCCTCCGCGCGGCGGTCGGCCGGCAGGGTTACGGTCGTCGGGGTCACCTGGAGGTTGGCCGCACCCGCGCCGGCGGCGACCCCGCACAGCAGGATCGCGGCCAGCACCCGCCAACGATGGCCGCGGTGCGGAAGCGGCAGCACGCTGAGCGCGATCAGTAGGTGATCGTCGCGGTCACGGTATCGGTGTAGGACGACGCGGGGAAATTGGTGCTTGGGACCCGGCCATAGACCGGAATCTCCTGCACCGCGCCGCTGCCGGTACCCGCAAGGGTGTCGATGCCGGCGGTTTCACCCCAGACGGTGGTCCGGCCGGCGTCCTGGAAAAGCTGATAGGGCACTTCGTTGGCGCCGTCGGACATGGCGCGGGTGGCGACGTCGGCCCCGTTCAGGCCTTCGTTCAGGGCGATGTCGTAGGGCGTGCCCAGGGTGCAGTTGACGTTGAGCAGTCCGTCGGCATCGACGTCGGTCTCGGTGGATGGATGCGTGCCGAAGGCGACGTCGGTGGCTGTCGGGGCGTCGATGCTGCAGGTGCTGGTGATGGTGATGGTCACATCGAACGTGGTCGATGCGGTCTGGGCGAAGGCTGGCGTGGCCAGCGCGGCGCCGGCGAGGACGAGCAGGAACAGGAACGACCGCAGGCGATGGATGGCGTTCATGGCGCAGGTTTTCGTCTGTAGGACGCGGCCACGGCTCGGCCGCGGTTCGAAATCGTACACCCATTCATGGCGAATTCCGCCAGCGCTTCGCCGTTTGCCGCGCGCAGTGCGACTTTCCCGATGGCGAGGCGCCGGCCGGAGGGGCGGGAGAGCCGACCCGGCAGGCCTCGCCGTCGGGCGAGGCAATGGGCGATAATGCCGACATGGGTATCATTCTCAAGACACCGGAAGAAATCGAAAAGATGCGCGAGGCCGGCCGCCTGGCGGCCGAGGTGCTGCATCTGGTCGCCGACTACGTGAAGCCGGGCGTGACCACCGCCGAGCTGGACCGCATCTGCCACGACCACATCGTCAACGTGCAGAAGGCCGTTCCGGCCAACGTCGGCTATCGCGGCTACCCGAAGACGGTCTGCACCTCGGTCAACAACGTCATCTGCCACGGCATCCCCAGCGAAGGCAAGGTGCTGAAGGAAGGCGACATCGTCAACATCGACGTCACCGTGATCAAGGACGGCTGGCACGGCGACACCAGCCGCATGTACTACGTCGGCACGCCGTCGGTGATGGCCAGGCGCCTGGTCGAAGTGACCCGCGAGGCGATGTGGCGCGGCATCAGGGCGGTGCGGCCGGGCGCGACGCTCGGCGACGTCGGCCACGCGATCCAGAGCTACGCCGAGTCCGAGCGCTTCAGCGTGGTCCGCGAATACTGCGGCCACGGCATCGGCAAGGTCTACCACGACGAGCCGCAGGTGCTGCATTACGGCCGGCCCGGCGATGGCCTGGTGCTGAAGCCGGGCATGACCTTCACCATCGAGCCGATGATCAACGAAGGCACGCGCTACACCCGGGTGTTGCCGGACGGCTGGACCGTGGTCACCAAGGACCGCAAGCTGTCGGCGCAGTGGGAACACATGGTCGCGGTCACCGAGGACGGCGTCGACGTGCTGACCCGGGTCCCCGGCGACGACAACGACGCCTGGTTGTAAACGGATGGGCGCCGCGACGAACGATCCCGCGTCGCCGCCGTCCGTCATGGAGGCCACTTCGCTCCACGACCCCGAATGGGCCGCGCGCGCGCGGCAGTTGCTGGCCGAGATCGACGCGCGCCTGGCCGAACGCTTCGCCCGCAGCGAACGCACCGACCGCCTGCTGGCGCTGCGCGCGCGCGGGGTCGATCGCGTGCTGCAGGAAGCGTGGACGCGTTGCGTTCCCGCCGGCGCGCCGCTGGCCCTGTTCGCGGTCGGCGGCTACGGCCGCGGCGAACTGTTCCCGCATTCCGACATCGACCTGCTGGTGCTGGCCGACACCGGCGTGCAGCAGGCGCATCATGCCGCGCTGGCGCGCTTCTTCGCATTGCTGTGGGACGCCGGCCTGCCGGTCAGCCACGCGGTGCGTTCGCCGCAGCAGTGCACGCAGGCCTGCGCCGACGACCAGACCGTGCTCACCGCGCTGATCGAAGCGCGCGCGCTGGCCGCCGACGATGCGGCGACGGCGCGCCTCGACGATGCGATCTCGACCCAGCGCATCTGGCCGCCGTGCGAGTTCTTCGCCGCCAAGCGCGAGGAAATGCGCCAGCGCCATGCGCGCTTCGGCGACACCGCGGAGAACCTCGAGCCGAACATCAAGGAAGGCCCCGGCGGCCTGCGCGACCTGCACACGCTGGGCTGGATGGCGCTGCGCACTTTCGGCGTGCGCGACCTCGAACAACTGGCCGGCCTCGGCCAGCTCGGCGCCGACGAGGCCCGTGCACTGGCGCGCGAGCGCATCGCGCTCAGCCGCCTGCGCTACGGCCTGCACCTGGTCGCCGGCCGGCCCGAGGAGCGCCTGCGCTTCGATTACCAGAAGACGCTGGCGGAACGGCTCGGCTTCGCCGACGACGGCGACAGCCTGGGCGTCGAGAAGATGATGCAGGGCTTCTACCGCAGCGCCGCGGTGGTGCGCAGGATCGGCGACCGCCTGCTGCAGCGCTTCGAGGAGCAGTTCGACGGCGCGTTGGAACCGGAGCCGCTGGACGAACGCTTCGACCTGTACGGCGGCTATCTGGCCGCGCGCGCGCCGGGCTGGCCGCATGGCGACATCGCCGAGGTGTTCGCGCTGTTCGCGGCCTGGGCGGCGCACGCCGAGGTGCGCGGCCTGCGCTCGCATGCCGCGCGCGCGCTGGCCGAGGCGTTGCCGAAGCTGCCGGCCTACACCGGTGCGCCGGCGCCGGTACGCGAGCAGTTCATGGCGCTGCTGCGCGGCCCGCGTGCGGTCGACACGCTGACCCGGATGGCGCGGCTCGGCGTGCTGGGGCAATGGCTGCCGGCGTTCGCCCGGGTTTCCGGGCGCATGCAGTTCGACCTGTTCCACGTCTACACCGTCGACCAGCACACGCTGATGGTGCTGCACAACCTGGCGACGTTCGCCGATGGCCGCGCCGACGAGCGCTTCTCGATCGCGCACGAGGTCTGGCCGCGCCTGCGCAAGCCGGAGCTGCTGCTGCTCGCCGGCCTGTTCCACGACATCGCCAAGGGCCGCCGCGGCGACCATTCCGAACTCGGCGCGGTCGACGCCCGCGAATTCTGCGCGGCGCACGGCCTGCCCGAAGGCGACACCGACCTGGTCGCGTGGCTGGTCGAACAGCACCTGCGCATGTCGGTCACCGCGCAGAAACAGGACATTTCCGATCCGGACGTGATCCGCCGCTTCGCCGCGCTGGTCGGCGACCGCGAGCGCCTCGACTATCTCTACCTGCTGACTTGCGCCGACATCGCCGGCACCAGCCCCAAGCTGTGGAACGCCTGGAAGGACCGGCTGCTGGCCGACCTGTATTTCGCCACCGGACGCGCGTTGCGCGAGGGCGACGAGCGCAACGTGGCCGCGGCCACGCGCGGCGCCGAAACGCGCGCGGCCGCGCGCGAGCTGATGGCCGCGCAGGGCTTCGACGACGCGACCATCGCCCGCCAGTTCGCCGGGATGCCGGAGGCAAGCTTCCTGCGCTACCGGCCGGAGCAACTGGCCTGGCAGGCGGCCGCGCTGTCCCGGATCCAGCTGGGCGAAACGCTGGTCGCCGCGCGGCGCATCGGCAACGACGCGGCGATGGAGGTGTTCGTGTTCTCGCCGGACCGCGACGGCCTGTTCGCGGCGATCCTGGCCACGCTGGACCGGTTCGGCTTCGCGATCCACCAGGCGCGCGTGCTCGACGCGCCCAACGGCATGGTTTCCGATACCTTCGAAATCCTGCCCGCGGACAACTGGGCCAGCGGCGATCCGGACGAGGTGGCCGATGGCCTGCGCCGCGCGCTGGAAGGGTCGCTGGACCAGGTGCGCACCGTGCGCCGCGCGGTGCCGCGGCAACTGCGGCATTTTCGTTTCGCCCCGCGTATCGAATTCACCGAGACCGCCGACGGCCGGCGCACGCTGCTGAGCCTGGTCGCGCCCGACCGCCCCGGTCTGCTCGCCGACGTGGCGCGCGCGCTGCGCGTGTGCCGGCTGCGCGTGCACGACGCGCGCATCGCGACCTTCGGCGAGCGCGCCGAGGACCTGTTCCAGATCACCGACGAGAACAACCGGCCGCTCGACGACGGCAGCAAGGGCGTGCTGCGCGAAACCCTGCGCGCGGCGATCCTGGCGAATGCGTAAACTTGCCATCCGGCCCCGTGTAGGAGCGGCGTGAGCCGCGACGCTCTTCGCGAAAGTCTTCGCGGCTCACGCCGCTCCTACAAGAGCCCTTCCCCACAACAGCGCACCACCAAGGAACCCCACGCATGACCGCTGGCAGCACCGACGAACTCCGCCGCATCCTCGAAAGCGCCTTCGAGCGCCGCGCCGAACTGGCCGCCGACGAAATCGCCGGCAGCGTCAAACCGGCGGTGGAGCGCGCCATGGCCGGCCTCGAGTCCGGCGAATTGCGCGTCGCCGAACCGGACGGCAGCGGCGGCTGGAAGGTCAACGAGTGGCTGAAGAAGGCGGTGCTGCTGTACTTCCGGGTCAACGACATGGCCGTGGTCGAGGCACAGCCGGCGCCGTTCTGGGACAAGGTCGAAGCGCGCTTCGCCGGTTACGACGAGGCGAAGTTCCGCGCCGCCGGCGTGCGCGTGGTGCCGGGCGCGGTGGCGCGCCGCGGTTCGTACTTCGGCAGGGACGTGGTGCTGATGCCGAGTTTCGTCAACATCGGCGCCTACGTGGGCGAGGGCACGATGGTCGACACCTGGGCCACGGTCGGCTCCTGCGCGCAGATCGGCAAGCATTGCCACCTGTCCGGCGGCGCCGGCATCGGCGGCGTGCTCGAGCCGCTGCAGGCTTCGCCGACGATCATCGAGGACTATTGCTTCATCGGCGCGCGTTCGGAAGTGGTCGAGGGCGTGGTCGTCGGCCACCACAGCGTGATCGGCATGGGCGTGTTCCTCGGCCAGTCCACGCGCATCTACAACCGCGCCACCGGCGAGATTTCCTACGGCTACGTCCCGCCGGGCAGCGTGGTCGTGTCGGGCCAGTTGCCTTCGGCCGATGGCAAGTACTCGTTGTACTGCGCGGTTATCGTCAAGCAGGTCGACGAGAAGACCCGCAGCAAGACCTCGGTCAACGACCTGTTGCGCGGGCTGGCGGATTGAGCCCATGGCGACCACCGTCTACGGCCTGAAGAACTGCGACACCTGCAAGAAGGCGCTGAAGTGGCTCGACCGTTTCGGCATCGCGCACGCCTTCGTCGACTACCGCGACAACCGGCAGCCGCCGGAAACGCTGGTCGCCTGGGCGGCGAAGGCGGGTGGCTGGGATGCGCTGGTCAACAAGTCGTCGACCACGTGGCGGCAACTGCCGGAAAACCGCAAGTCGCCGGGCAGCGAGGCCGAGTGGAAGCTGCTGCTGAAGGAATACCCGCAGCTGATCCGGCGTCCGGTGGTGGTCACCGACGACGGCGAAATGACGCAGGGATTCTCCGACAACGGCTTCAAGAAGCGCTTCGGGGTCGGCAAGTGAGCGACGTCGTCGCGCTCGCCAGCGAACTGATCTCGCGCCGTTCCGTCACCCCGGACGACGCCGGCTGCCAGCAGGCGATCGCATGGCGCCTGCAGCAGGCCGGATTCCGGACCGAGGACCTGCGCTTCGGCGAAGTCGACAACCTGTGGGCCACGCACGGCGAAGGTTCGCCGGTCCTCGTGCTGCTCGGCCACACCGACGTGGTGCCGCCGGGGCCGGCCGAGGCGTGGCAGAGCGATCCGTTCGCGCCGACCATCCGCGATGGCGTGCTGTACGGGCGCGGCGCGGCGGACATGAAGGGCAGCGTGGCGGCCTTCGTCGTCGCGCTGGAAAAGTTCGTCGCCGTGCATCCGGACCATCCGGGCACGGTCGCGCTGCTGCTGACCTCGGACGAGGAAGGCGATGCCGTCGACGGCGTGCGCAAGGTCGCCGAAGCCTTCCGCGAGCGCGGCCAGTGCATCGACTGGTGCATCACCGGCGAGCCTTCGTCGACCGCCAGGCTCGGCGACCTGCTGCGCGTCGGCCGCCGCGGCACGCTGTCGGCGACGCTGTTCGTGCGTGGCGTCCAGGGCCATGTCGCCTATCCGGACAAGGCGCGCAACCCGATCCACCAGACGCTGCCGGCACTGGCCGAACTCGCAGCGCGCAAGTGGGACGACGGCTACGAGAGCTTCCCGCCGACCAGTTTCCAGATATCGAACGTGCATGCCGGCACCGGCGCCAACAACGTGATCCCCGGCGAACTGCGGGTGCTGTTCAACCTGCGCTACAACCCGGTGTGGCGCGCGGAGCGGCTCGAAACCGAGGTCGAGGCGGTGCTGAAGGAACACGGCCTCGAATACGCCATCCACTGGCATCGCGGCGGCGAGCCGTTCTACACCCCGGAAGGAAAGCTGCGGTCCGTCGCGCGCGAGGTGCTGGCGCAGTTCTCGGGCGCTGCGCCGGAGGAGAGCACGGCGGGCGGCACCTCCGACGCGCGCTTCATCGCCCCGCTGGGCGCCGAGTGCATCGAGGTCGGCCCGGTCAACGCCAGCATCCACAAGGTCGACGAGCACGTGTCGGTAGCCGACCTGGAAGCGCTGCCGGACCTGTACCTGCGCCTCGTCGAGCGCCTGTTCGCCTAGGTGCGCCGGAAGGCGCGCCGGCATGGTTGCTTGCGCAACTGTTGCGCAAGCCCACGATCATCGGTTAGCGTTGGCCGCATGAAGTCCTTCGCCGCCAACGTCGCGAATCCGAATAACCGCAACAACCTGCGTGCGAACGATCGTGCGCGGCCGGTGCGGGGCCGCGACTAGGCCAAGGGCAACCAGCCGAGCAACCGAAACCCGCATCGCAAGATGCGGGTTTTTTCGTTTCCAGCCATCCCAATCCAACTTCGGGGAATTCCCATGTGTTCGATCTTCGGCATCTTCGGCCTGCAACCGGGCGACGACCTGCAATTGCTGCGACGGCAGTCGCTGGAACTCTCGCAACGCCAGCGCCACCGCGGCCCCGACTGGAGCGGCGTCTACCTCGACGGCGGCGGCGCTTCCGAAGGGTGCATCCTCGTCCACGAGCGCCTCGCCATCGTCGATCCGGCCGGCGGTTCGCAGCCCTTGCTGTCCGAGGACGGCGAACTGGCGCTCGCAGTCAACGGCGAAATCTACAACCATCGCGAACTGAAGGCCGGGCTGATGCGGCACTACGCCTTCCAGACCGGTTCCGATTGCGAAGTGATCAACGCGCTATATCGGGAAGGCGATGGCCGCGAGGACGAGCCGGCTTCGTTCCTCAACCGTCTCAACGGCATCTTCGCCTTCGCGCTGTGGGACAAGGCGAAGGGCAGGGCGATCATCGCCCGCGATCCCATCGGCGTCTGCCCGCTGTACTGGGGCCACGACCGCCAGGGCCGGTTGCGCGTGGCATCGGAGATGAAGTCGCTGGCCGACACCTGCGCCGACGTCGCGCCGTTCCCGCCGGGGCACTGGTACGACACCGCCACCGGCGAGTTGAAGCGGTACTACGAACGCCCATGGCGCAGCTACGAGGCGGTCGAAGGCGTCGAGGTCCCGCTGCAGGAATTGCGCGAGGCCTTCGAGGCCGCGGTGCACCGCCAGCTGATGACCGACGTGCCCTACGGCGTGCTGCTCTCGGGCGGCCTGGATTCTTCGCTGGTCGCCGCCGTCGCCGCGCGTTATGCGCGGCATCGCGTCGAGGACAACGACAGGAGCGAGGCCTGGTGGCCGCGCCTGCATTCGTTCGCGATCGGCCTGAAGGGGTCGCCCGACCTCGCCGCGGCGAAGATCGCCGCCGAGGCGCTGGGTACCGTGCACCACGGCTTCGAATACACCTTCGACGAAGGCCTCGACGCGCTGCCGGAGGTGATCCGCCACATCGAGACCTACGACGTCACCACGATCCGCGCTTCGACGCCGATGTTCCTGCTGGCGCGGCGGATCAAGGCGATGGGCGTGAAGATGGTGCTGTCGGGCGAAGGCAGCGATGAAGTGTTCGGCGGCTACCTGTACTTCCACAAGGCGCCGAACGCGCGCGAATTCCACGAGGAACTGATCCGCAAGCTCGATGCGCTGTACCACTACGACTGCCTGCGCGCCAACAAGTCGATGATGGCCTGGGGCGTGGAGCCGCGCGTGCCGTTCCTGGACCGCGAGTTCCTGGACGTGGCGATGCGCATGGACGCGAAGTTCAAGATGGTCGACAAGTCGCGTAGCGACGCGCAGCGGATGGAGAAGGGCGTGCTGCGCGCGGCGTTCGACGGTTACCTGCCGGATTCGATCCTGTGGCGGCAGAAGGAGCAGTTCAGCGACGGCGTCGGCTACGGCTGGATCGACGGGCTGAAGGCGCACGCCGAGCGGCAGGTCAGCGACCGCGAACTGGCCGCGGCCGACAAGCGCTTCCCGGTCAACCCGCCGCAGACCAAGGAGGCGTACTGGTACCGCAGCCTGTTCGAGCAGTTCTATCCGTCGCCGGCCGCGGCGGAGACAGTGCCGGGCGGCAAGTCGATCGCGTGTTCGTCGCCGGCGGCGATCGCCTGGGATGCCAGCTTCGCGAAGATGGCCGATCCGTCGGGCCGCGCGGTCGCGGGCGTGCACAACGACGCGATGGCCGTGGTCTGAACCCTCCCCCCGCCAGGCGGGAGGAGGGCCGGTCCGTCGTCGGCTTTGCGGAGCCGCGCCGCGGTGCCGCGGGGGGACATCACTTCCCGTTCTTCAGGCGCGTGCTGACGTAGATCACGTTGTCGCGGCCGAAGTGCAGGCGGGTGCCGTCGCCCGACAGGCTGGCACGGGTCTCGCCCGATGTCGTGTTGATGCTCGGATTGGAGATGCGCACCGGGGGTGACCACGGGCGATCGGTGCTGCTGCGGGTGGAGACGAAGATGTCGTGGTCGCCGCCGCCGTTGACGCGGTTCGAACTGAACACGATTTCCAGGCCGTCCTTGCGCACGTTGGGCATCAGGTCCTGCGCCGGCGATCCGTCCGCGAGCATGCCGCTGAGTTCGACCACGCGCCGTCCGGGCCCGACCGTGCCATCGGCGTAGACGCGGCTGACGTAGATGTCGTGCCCGCCCTTGTTCGGCAGGCCGTCGTCGGGATAGCCGTTGCTGGAGAAATACAGGAACGTGCCCTGCGCGGTTTCTACCAGCGACGGGCTGAATTCGTGGCCGGCGGTATTCGGGCCACCCGCGGCAAGGCAGCCCAGGTTCAGGGGTTCGTCCCATTCGCCGGTAGCGGGGCTGCGGCGGGTCAGGTAGATATCGCCGGCGGGCGGCGAGCCGCCGGGCTCCGCGTCGCCCGGGAAGCAGTCGTCGTCGGTCACGCGCGAGGACACGAACAGCAGCCAGTTGCCCTGCAACGGCGTCGGGCAGTATTCCCATGAACCGGGTTCGTTGACCGGGGCGTCGAGCCGTTCGATGCGGTCGAATTCCGCGCCGACATAGGGACGCGATGCGCGGAAGATGTCGTGCTTGCCGGTGCCGCGGGTACTGGCGATGTACAGGTCGAGGCCGTTCTTCGATTCGATCGGGCAGCCGTTGCCGACGCCGGCGACGTTGACCAGGGGGCCCGGTTCGGGGACGGCATCGCCCCAAGAGCCATACTGGGCGGCGCCGGCCTCGCTGGCGGCCAGGGCCAGCAGGGCGGAGCAGAGGGCGAGGGGGGTGCGGCGGCAACGGATGTTCATGCGTGTTCCTCCTGGTGGGTGACGGCGGCTGAAGGGCCGCTTCACACCACACAAGCGGAATACGAAGGGTAAATCCGACATCGCGCCCGACGCGGGGCGGCGCAAGCGGATCAGCGCAAGGCGACCGGCTGCATCAGCAGGGCCAGTTCGCGGCGGAACGGATGATCGGCTGGGTAGCGGGCGGCGAATGCGTCGCTGGCGGCGGTCCATTCGCGCATGGCCCCGTCCCGGTCGCCCTGGATGGCCAGACTGCGACCGCGCAACAGCCGTGCTTCGGCGAGCCAGCGGTGGTCCGGACGCAGGCGCGATGGCGGAAGTGCCGCAAGCCGGTCGATCTCGGCGAGGCGTGCGTTTGCCTGTGCGGTGTCCCCCTGTTCCAGAGCCAGCCGGGCCAGCACCAGCTCCGCTTCGATGCGCCACGGATGGTCGCGGTACTGCGGCGTGGCCAGTCGCGCATCGGTGCGTGCCACCAGGTCGGCCGGGCAGGCCGGGCTGGGCGCATGCGCGCAGGCCAGCGCGACGCGGGCCATCGCGATCGGAATGCCGACCCAACTCGGCGGGTCCCATTCCACGGCGTCCAGCAGGCTGTCGCGCAGCGCGGGGTAGTCGCCTTCGACCAGATCCACGTCGCTGGCGAACCACCCCAGCAGGATCAGCCTCTGGCGCAGCCGTTCGGGGTCGTCGCGCAGGCCGGATTCGATGCGGGCGCGGATGTCGTCGGCGTCGGCGTGCGCTTCGCGCAGGCGGCCCTGCGCGGCCAGCAGCTTGATGCGGACCAGGCGCATGAAGTCGTACTGCCAGTCGTCGCGTCCGTACAGGCGCTCGGCCATGGCCAGTGCCCGTTCGCAGTCGTCGCCCGCGTGCTCCAGTTCGTCGAGGAACACCCAGAGGGCGCAACCATTCTGCAGCACATGGAAGCGGTCGGGATGTTCTTCCTGCCCCAGCCGCTCGAACAAGGCCGCCGCGCGGATGTAGTCGCGCGCGCCGTCGTGCCAGTAGCCGAGCTTGCATTCGGTCTGGCCGATGCGGCTCAGGTAGAGCGCGGCCTGGCGGCTGTCGGCACCTTCGTAGCGCGCGCAATGCTGGTAGGCCTTCGTGTACAGCGCGAGCGCGACCCGTTTGTCGCCAATGGCGTCCTGCACGTCGGCCAGGTTGGCGTAGCCGATCGCGATGTCAGGATGCGTCGGCCCCAGTGCGCGCAAGCGCTGCCGCTGGCCTTCGGTGAACAGTTCGGTGGCGCGTTCCGCGTGGTTGCCGTCCAGCTCCAGCATGCCCATGTCGTCCAGCACCATCGCCAGCGTGGCGGCATCGTCGTCGCTGCGCTGCAGGCGCGCCCGCGCGGCTTCCAGGTCGGCATGCGCCTGTTCGCGGTCGCCGAAGCGCGCATGCATGCGCCCGCGCAATGCCAGCGCGCGTACCGAGCGCGGATCGTCGGCACCGAAGGCTCCCACGCTTTGCCGGTAGGCGCGCTCAGCCAGCGTGCGTGCGGTGTCGACGTCGCCCATGCGTTCGTAGGTACGCGCGAACATCACCAGCAGATCGCCGTACACCGCCGGGTCGCGACCGCCGCTGCGGTCGAGTTCCTTCACCCCGCTGGCCAGCATTTCGTCGAGCTTGGGCAGGCGTTCGCGCGGCACGCCCTGGCGCAGCGGCGTCAGCATGTTCTCGACGAAGGCCTGCACCGCTTGCGCCCGCTCGGCCTGCGCCCGCGCGCGGTGCGCCTGGGTCAAACTCACCGCGGTGGCCGTGGCCAGTGTGGCGACCACCAACATGGAGGCGGCGACCGCGATCTTGTTGCGGCGGACGAAGCACGCCGCGCGGTAACGCCAGTCGCCGCGCCGGGCGGAGACCGGGAGCCCGAGGCGCAGCGCCGCCAGGTCGTCGCCGAAGGCCTGTGCGGAACCGTAGCGCAGGGCTGGGTCGCTGCGCATCGCCTTGCGCGCGATCGCGCCGAGGTCGCCGGACAGCAGTCGTTCCAGCGTGCGCGGCGTGGACGAGCGTGAACGCGCGTTGTCGCGGGTGACGGCCAGGCCGCGCAGCGGATCGGAGCCGGCTTCCGGCCCCGGTGTCGGCCGCTGCCCGCTGAGCAGTTCGACCAGGATCACGCCCAGCGCATAGACGTCGGTGGCGGTGCTGGCTTCGCCCCAGTACTGCTCCGGGGCCGCGTAACCGGGCGTGAGGCGGCGCAGGGCGGTGCGGGTGGCGTCCGGTTCGGCGGTGTCGGGATCGAGCAGGCGGGCGATGCCGAAATCCAGCACCTTCGCCGTGCCGTCGGTGGCGACGAGGATGTTCGATGGCTTGAGGTCGCGGTGCACGACCAGGTGCCGGTGGGCATGCTGGATCGCGGCGCAGACCGCGAACAGCAGCTCCAGCCGCGCGTCGACGCCGAGCCCGCGCGCGTCGCACCACGACAGCAGCGGCTCGCCTTCGACGTATTCCATCGCGAACCAGGGCACGCCGTCGGGGGCGATGCCTGCGTCGACCAGGCGCGCGATGTGCGGATGCTCGAGGCGGGCGAGGATGCGGTGTTCGTGTCCGAAGCGGCGCCGCTCCTCCTGGTCGTAGACGTTGATGCGCAGGCGCTTGAGCGCCACCTGCTGCACGGTGCCGCCGAGCATGCGTTCGGCGAGGAATACGCTGGCCATGCCGCCTTCGCCGAGCAGCCGCACGATGTGGTAGCCGGGTATTGCCGGCGGCGCGGCGGCCTGTCCATTCAGCCGCTCGATCGCGGCAACCTGCGCGTCCAGCGTGGTCCCGTGCAGCGCGTCCGCGTGCAACAGCATCAGCATCAGTTCGCGCAACTCGGCATCGTCGCAATGCGCGTGCAACCAGGCTTCGCGCTGGCCGGCCGGCTGGTCGAGGACGCGGTCCAGCCAGCCGTCCACTTCGGTCCAGCGGGCGTCGAGGCGCGCGTTCACTGCCGGTCTTCTATCCACTGCGCGAGTAGCGCGCGCGCCTTGATCCAGTCGCGTTCGACCGTGCGCTCGACCAGGCCGAGCAGGGAGCCGATCTCGCCGCTGGACAGGCCGGCGAACAGGCGCAGTTCCGCCACCTGCGCCAGGCGCCGGCTGATGTCGCCCAGGCGGGACATCGCCTGGTCCAGCGCGAGCAGTTCCAGCGAGTCTTCGTGCGCCGTCGGCAGGTCGGCGATGTCGGGCTGGCGCTTGCCGGCCGATCTGCGGCGGGAGCGGTCGATCAGGATGTGCCGCATCGCCTTGGCCGCATAGGCGAAGTAGTGGCGACGGCTGTCGAAGCCGGCCTGTTGCGGGCGGGGCATCGCCAGCCAGGCTTCGTGTACCAGCGCGGTGGTCCCCAGCGTGTCGGTCTGGCCGTTGTGGTGCAGCCGCGCGCGCGCGATCCGGCGCAGGTCGGCGTAGATGTGCTCGATCAGTTGGCTGGCTGCGGCATCGTCGCCGGCCTTGGAGCGCTTCAGCAATTGTGTGATGTCGCCCATGGCCCGATCCCTGCCATTCCCGCTGCAGTGCGGCTAATGGTTTGGGAACGACACGAGTGCGCGGTTCCGGCCAGCATGCCGGGCAATCCGCAGGACGTTAACGGACCGGCTGCAGTCGCAGGGTGTGCCGTGCGGCGCCCGGCAGGAACGGCGTCGCCTCGCCCTTGACCCAGGCTTCGTGGCCGGCGCCCCAGAACGGCGACAGCGGGTGGCCGCTCTGGCCGCCGGGCATGTGGATGATGCCGTCGGCTTCGTGGCCGGGCGAAACCACCATCCGTTCGCTGGCGCCGAAGGCCGGGCCCGCGACGCGCGGCATCGCGGTGTCGCCGTCGAGTTCGTCGGCGGGCATGCACAGTTTCGGCTTCAGCAGCGTGGGCAGGGCGCCGGCAAGCGGGTGGCAGATCCTGGCTGTGTTGCGTTCGCCCCAGCGGCGCTGCGCGAGCGGGCCGCGTCGCGACAGTTCGTCGCGGATTTCCTGTGCGGCGTCTTCGAGCAGGGCATCCCACGTCGCATGGCGGCGGGACAGCAGGTGCGCGGGTCGCTGTTCCAGCAACGGCCACGCCACGCCTTCCAGCTGCAACAGCCCGGGCATCTCGAAATCGTCGCCGAGCGCGGCCTGCGCCGGCGCGGTCAGGCCGTCGGCGATCCGCGAGTTCACCGCCAGCCGCCACGCACGGACGATGCGGTAGCTGACCGAGTCGGTGCTGGCGCGGCCGTCCCAGCGGTTCGCGGCCTGCGCGAGTTCGGTCAATGCCGGGCCCTTGCCGCTTTCCGATTGCAGCAGTTTCCACCAGCGTTCGAGGAACGGCGCGCGGTCGTCGAGCTGGATCGCGAGCAGGTCCTTCTCGGCGAACTCGTCCTTCGCGAACAGGTCGTCGCGGATCTGCCTGGCGCGCGCGCCGTGGGCGTAGCCGCCGTCGCCGACTTCGGCGAGCTCGGCGCCGTCGAGCGTGCGGTTGTTGGCGGTCCACAGGCGGTGCGATGGTGGATCGAGCAGGTGCGGGGCATTCGCGCTGTCGATCGGCCACGGCGCGCAGGCACTGGCCACGACCGTGGTCGGATCGCAGTCGCCGTTGCGCCGCGGGCGTTCGCCGATCAGTCGCCAGCCGATCCTGCCGCCGGCATCTGCGGCCACGAAGTTCTGCGCCGGGATGCCGGCATGGTCGGCGACCGCGAAGGCCTGGTCGAGGTCCTGCGCGAAGGCGAGGTTGGCGAAGGCGAAGCTCACCGCACCCGGCAACTGCGCCGTCCATCGCAGCGCCAACGCATTGGGGCCATCTTCGGCGAGGATCGGCCCCCACGAGGACTCCCGGACCTTGAATGTTTCGGCCGGTTCGCCGGCGACGGGGATGGGTTCGTCGTATTCGCGGATGTCCGGCGCATCCTTCGGCAACGACAGCCAGTCCGCATGGTCGATGTAGCCGTTGGTGAAACCCCACGCCACGTGCCCGTTGCTGCCGACGATCACCGCCGGCAGGCCCGGCAGGGTGAAGCCGGAGATGTCGACCTTGCCGCCGGGTGCGCGCGGATCGGCGTAGCGCAGGCGCGCGCGGAACCAGATGTTCGGTGCGCGCAGGCCCAGGTGCATGTCGTCGGCGACGATGGCGCGGCCGTCGGCGGTCAGCGTGCCGTCCGCCGCCCAGTTGTTGCTGCCCGGCGCATTGGCTTCCTTGAGCGTGACCGGCTCGCCGTCCGGCGGCGCCGGCAGCTTGCGCAGGTCGACTTCGTCCGCGGTCGGCAGCGTCGCATTGCCGCGCGCTTCGCCGAACAACGGCGCGTCCCATTCCGTGCCGTCGCGGACCAGCAGTGCGAACAACGCCGGTGGCAGGTGCGGCCTGATCTTCCACAGCGCCAGTTCGCGGCTGTTCTGCGAGTCCTGCAGGTCGAAGTACATCGCATAGCCGACCAGCGCCGAGTCGGCGATCTCCCATTCGCGCGGTGGCTGGCGCAGCAGCAGGTATGGCCACGGCCGTACCTTCAGCGCGGCGAGGCCAGCGTTGACGCCATCGGTGTAGGCCTGCAGCTGCCCGCGGCGGTCGCCGGCGAAAGCGTCGAGGTTGGCCATCACCCGCGCGCGCATGCGGTGCACGCGATGCTGCCTGTCCAGCTTCAGCGCGACCGGGCCGAACAGTTCGGCCAGCTCGCCGGCCGAGGTGCGGCGCATCAGGTCCATTTCGAAGAAGCGCTCCTGTGCGTGCACGTAACCGAGCGCGCGGGCCATGTCGGTTTCGTTGGTCGCGTCGACGGTAACCACGCCGAGCGCATCGCGCCGGATCGTCGCCGGCGCGGACAGGCCGGGCAGGGCGAGCTCGCCATCCAGTCGCGGCAGGCTGCCGCGCAGCAGCAGCCACGCGGAAAGTGCGAGCAGGAGGATCAGGGCCAGCAACAGCAGCGCGATGCGCCTGGACCACTTCAACATGCGATTCCCCTGTTCGTTGCCATGGGGCCGCCGGCGATCCGACGGCAGCCGGCATCAGTTGCGTTGCAAGGCGTAGACCGCCGTATCCAGCTTCGACACACCTTCGACGTAGCCGGGGTGCTCGCGCGGGATCGGGCGGCGTTCGAGCCGTTCGACCCGCCAGTCGCGACCGTAGAGCGCCTGGACTTCGTCCCCGCCGACCGAGAACGGCGGGCCGTCCTTCTCGTGCTGCGGGTATTCCAGCGTGACCAGCAGGCCGCGGCAGCCGGCCGGCAGCCGCAAATACAGCTCGCCGGCATAGCGCCGGCGCAGGTCCGGCGGCAGCGCGATCAGCGCCGCGCGGTCGAACACCGCCGTGCAGTCGCGCAGGATGTCGGCATCCAGTGCGAAGGCGTCGCCGCAGACCAGTTCGATGTCGCCGGCGCGGTAATGCGTGCCGTAGCGCGTGGTCTCGGTTTCCGGCTGCAGGCCGTGTTCGGCGAAGAATTGCCCGACCGCGAGCTGCGACAACTCGACGCCGAGCACGCGGTGGCCCTGGGCGGCCAGCCAGGCCATGTCCAGCGATTTGCCGGCCAACGGCACGAACACGCGCGCACCGCGCGGCACGTCGAGCACGGGCCAGTGCTTGAGCAGCAGCGGCGTGGGTGCGTCCTGGTGGAAGCCGATCCGGTTCTCGGACCAGCGCTGGTGCCAGAACGCGGCGTCCATCACTCCACCGCCAGCCCGTCGACCTTCTGCCAGCCGCGCGGCAACAGGCCGCCGCGGGTGGCGCGGGCGCCGACGTATTCGTCCAGGTCCTTGAACGACAGGCTCATCGTGCGCTGCCCGCTCTTCACCTGCAGCGTCTGCCCAGGCGAGACCGCGGCGATGGCGACCACGCGCTCGGTGCCGAGCTTGGCCTTCGGGATGTCGATGATCTTGTTGCCCTTGCCCTTGTCGAGTTCCGGCAACTCGCTCAGCGGGAACGCGAGCAGGTGGCCGGCGCTGGTCACGGCGACGACGCGGTCGGTTTCGACGCTGGACACCGCCGCCGGCTGCAGCACCTTCGCGCCGGTGGTCAGGTTGAGCATCGCCTTGCCGGCCTTCTGCCGGCCGGTCAGGTTCTCGAAGCGGGTGACGAAGCCGTAGCCGTGCGACGAGGCCAGCACGAAGCGGTCGTCGTTGCCGCCGCTGGCCACGGCCTGGAACGAGGCGCCGGCCGCGGGCGAGAAACGCCCGGTCAGCGGCTCGCCGTTGCCGCGCGCCGACGGCAGCGTGTGCACGAGGGTCGAGTAACTGCGGCCGGTCGAGTCGAGGAACGCCGCCTGCTGCGTGCTGCGCGACTTCACCGCGGCCAGCAGGCCGTCGCCTTCGCGGTAGCCGAGCGACGCCGCATCGATGTCGTGGCCCTTGGCCGCGCGCACCCAGCCCTTCTCCGAAAGCACCACGGTCATCGGTTCGCTGGCGACCAGTTCGGTTTCGTCCAGCGCCTGCGCCGCGTCGCGCTGCACCAGCGGCGACATGCGCGCATCGCCGTATTTCTTCGCGTCGGCCGCGATCTCGTCCTTGACCAGCTTCTTCAGCTTCGCCTTCGATCCGAGCGTGGCGATCAGGCGGTCGCGCTCGCTGTCGAGGTCGTCCTGCTCGCCGCGGATCTTCATTTCCTCCAGGCGGGCCAGCTGCTTCAGCTTGGTCTCGAGGATGTACTCGGCCTGTTCCTCGCTCAGCTCGAAGCGCCGCATCAGCACCGGTTTCGGCTCGTCCTCGCTGCGGATGATGCGGATCACCTCGTCGAGGTTGAGGAAGGCGACCAGCAGGCCTTCCAGCAGGTGCAGGCGGCGCTCGACCTTCTCCAGGCGATGCTTCAGCCTGCGGGTGACGGTGTCGTAGCGGAACGACAGCCACTCGGTCAGCAGCGTCTTCAGGTCCTTGACCTGCGGGCGGCCGTCTAGGCCGATCACGTTGAGGTTGACCCGGTAGCTCTTCTCCAGGTCGGTGGTCGCGAACAGGTGGCCCATCAGCTGCTCGACGTCGACGCGGTTGCTGCGCGGGATCAGCACCACGCGCACCGGGTTGGCGTGGTCGGACTCGTCGCGGATGTCCTCCAGCCACGGCAGCTTCTTCGCGCGCATCTGCTGCGCGATCTGCTCGATCACCTTCGACGGCGACACCTGGTAGGGCAGCGCGGTGACGACGATGTTGGCGCCTTCCTTCCGGAAGGTGGCGCGGGCGCGCACGCTGCCGTTGCCGGTTTCGTACATCGCGCGCAGGTCGGCCGGCGCGGTGATGATCTCGGCGGCGGTCGGATAGTCCGGGCCGCGCACGTGTTCGCACAGGTCGGCGACGGTCGCTTCCGGATCGTCGATCAGGCGGATGCAGGCCGAGGCGATCTCGTTGAGGTTGTGCGGCGGCACGTCGGTGGCCATGCCGACCGCGATGCCGGTGGTGCCGTTGAGCAGCAGGTGCGGGAGCTGGGCCGGCAGCCAGGTCGGTTCTTCCAGCGTGCCGTCGAAGTTCGGATCCCAGTCCACCGTGCCCTGGCCGAGTTCGCCGAGCAGCACTTCGGCGATCGGGGTCAGCTTCGATTCGGTGTAGCGCATCGCCGCGAAGCTCTTCGGGTCGTCGGGCGAGCCGAAGTTGCCCTGGCCGTCGATCAGCGGATAGCGGTACGAGAATGGCTGCGCCATCAGCACCAGCGCTTCGTAGCAGGCCGAATCGCCGTGCGGGTGGAACTTGCCGATCACGTCGCCGACGGTGCGCGCGGACTTCTTCGGCTTGGACGCGGCGTTCAAGCCCAGCTCGCTCATCGCGTAGACGATGCGCCGCTGCACCGGCTTCAGCCCGTCGCCGATGAAGGGCAGGGCGCGGTCCAGCACCACGTACATCGAATAGTCGAGGTAGGCGCGCTCCGCGTATTCGCGCAGGGGGATTTGTTCGAAGCCGTGGAACGTGGGGCGGATGTCGCTCATTCGTACTCGTCAGGCATGTTGAATCATGCCTGCGATTCTAGCCGGTGCAACCGGATCACGCCCGGGGCGATCCTCCTTGCGGAGGAAACGCCCGGTCCAGCCATTCCGGCACCGGCAGGTCCCTGCCGCGCAGGAACGCCGGATTGAACAGCTTGGCCTGGTAGCGCGTGCCGGCGTCGGCGAGGATGGTCACGATGGTATGGCCGGGGCCGAGTTCGCGCGCCAGGCGGATCGCGCCGGCGACGTTCACGCCGCTGGAACCGCCGATGTTCAGGCCTTCTTCGGCCATCATCGCGTGCACCCACGGCACCGATTCGGTGTCGGGGATCGACCACGCGAGGTTGATCGGCGCGCCGTCGAAATTGGCGGTGATGCGGCTGGAGCCGATGCCCTCGGAAATCGAGCCGCCTTCGGCCTTCAGTTCGCCGGTATTGACGTAATTCGCCAGCGCCGAGCCGGCCGGGTCGGACAGGGCGATGCGCACCTGTGGGTTGCGCGCCTTCAGTGCGCGGCCCACGCCGGCCAGCGTGCCGCCGGTGCCGCTGGCGCAGACGAAGCCGTCGATGCGGCCGCCGACCTGTTCCCAGATCTCGGGGCCGGTCGTGGCCTGGTGGTAGTCGCGGTTGGCGGTGTTGTCGAACTGGTTGGCGAACCACGCGCCGCCGCGATCGCGCTCGTTCAATTCCTCGCACAGGCGGCGGGCCTGGTGCGCGTAGTGGTTCGGGTTGGCGTACGGAACCGCCGGCACCAGCCGCACTTCCGCGCCGGTGACGCGCAGCGCATCGATCTTCTCGCGGCTCTGCGTCTCCGGCATGGTGATGATCGTCCTGTAGCCGCGGCTGGCGCCGAGCAGGGCCAAGCCGATGCCGGTGTTGCCGGCGGTGCCTTCGACGATGGTTCCGCCGGGGCGCAGCAGGCCGCTGCGTTCGGCGTCGAGCAGCAGGCCCAGCGCGGTACGGTCCTTGATCGAGCCGCCGGGATTGGCGAATTCGGCCTTGCCGAGGATTTCGCAGCCGGTCGCTTCGGACGCACGGCGCAGCTTCAGCAGCGGCGTGCGGCCGATGGCGGCGGCGAGGTCGGGACGGACGTCCATGCGGGCCAGTTTGCCACCATCGCGGCCGGGTTCGGGCCTTCTCCCGGAAACCGGGCCCGCGACGTTTCCCGCAGGCACTAAAAAACCGCCGGAAGGCGGTTTCTCGTATGACCCGTCGTTGGTGCCCAGGAGAGGACTCGAACCTCCACGGTTTTACCCGCTAGTACCTGAAACTAGTGCGTCTACCAATTCCGCCACCTGGGCAACGGGGCGCGTATGGTGCGATGCGGCGGCGGGAATGTCAACGCCCCCGCTTGCGCGGATGGCGGTGTTCAGCCGCGGTGTACCATGCCGGCATGAGCAAAAAATCCGGCAAGGGCGGCGGCAAGTCCGCTGCGGGCAAAGGGAAGGCCAACGCCGGCGGGCGCGGCAAGGCCGCGGGCAAACCGGCCGGCAAGGCGGGAAAATCCGCGAAATCCGGCCTGCCCGGATGGATGCCGGAATCGCTGCACAAGGCCGCGGCGGGAAGAAAGGCTTCACGACCGGGGAAGACCGGTCAATCGCCCACGGGCCATGCGCCCGTCGCGACGCGGTCCGGGCCGGTGAACCGCGCCCGGCCCGCGCCGAAGCTTCCCTTCGAACCCAAGCCGTTCCACGACCCGCACGCCGCGCGCGAAGCCGAGCGCTACGCCGAGCCGATCGCCAGCCGCGAGGCCATCCTGGGCGTGCTCGCCGCCAGCGACGGCCCGCAGACCGCCGAGGCGCTGGCGGAAAAACTCGGCCTGTCCGCGCCGGACCGCTTCGCCGCGCTCGGCAAGCGCCTCGGCGCGATGGTCCGCGACGGCCAGCTGTTGCAGAACCGCCGCGGCGGGTTCGCCCCGGCGCAGGCGCTGGACCTGGTGCCGGGCACGATCATCGCCAACCCGGAGGGTTTCGGCTTCCTCAAGCCCGACGCCGGTGGCGACGACCTGTTCCTGCCCCCGTTCGAGATGCGCAAGGTCATGCACGGCGACCGCGCGCTGGCCAGCGTCACCGGCATGGACCGCCGCGGCCGCCGCGAAGGCGCGATCGTCGAGGTGCTGGAGCGCCGCATCACCCGGCTGATCGGCCGCTTCGTCCTCGACGCCGGCATCAGCTACGTGGAGCCGGACGACAGGCGCATCCAGCGCAACGTGCAGGTGCCGCCGGACCAGCGCGGCGGCGCGCGCAACGGCCAGCTCGTCGTCTGCGAACTGATCCAGGCGCCGGACGAGCGCCGTCCGCCGATCGGCAAGGTGGTCGCGGTGCTCGGCGACAAGCTGACCCCGTCGCTGGTGGTGGAAACGGCGATCTTCGGCCACGACATCCCGCACGAATTCCCGCAGGAAGCGCTGGACGAAGCATCGGCGGTGCCGCTGGAGATCGAAGCCGCGATGATCGGCGGCCGCGTCGACCTGCGCTCGGTGCCGCTGCTCACCATCGACGGCGAGGACGCCAAGGATTTCGACGACGCGGTGTATTGCGAAAGCAACCGCAACGGCTTCCGCCTGGTCGTCGCCATCGCCGACGTGTCGCATTACGTGCGTCCCGGCACGCCGCTGGACGAGGAGGCGCAGCGGCGCGCGACTTCGGTGTATTTCCCCGGCTTCGTCGTGCCGATGCTGCCGGAAACGCTGTCCAACGGCATCTGTTCGCTGAACCCGCGGGTCGACCGCTTCTGCTTCGTCTGCGACATGCAGGTCGACCGCGAAGGCGAGGTGGTGAAATCGAAGTTCTACGAAGCGGTGATGAACTCGCACGCGCGGCTGACCTACACCCAGGTGTGGAAGGCGGTGGGCGAGGGCGACGAAGAGGCGCGCGCGCAGGTCGGCGCGCAGCTGCCGCAGGTCGAACGCCTGCACCAGCTGTACCACGTGCTGGCGAAGGCGCGGGCGAAGCGCGGCGCGATCGAATTCGAGTCGTCGGAGGTGCGCTTCGTCCTCGACAACCGCGGCGAGGTCACCCAGGCCGGCATGCTGTTGCGCAACGACGCGCACAAGCTGATCGAGGAATGCATGATCGCGGCGAACGTGGAGGCGGCGAAGTACCTGCTGTCGAAGCGCATTCCCGCGCCATACCGCATCCACGAGCGCCCGCCGGAAGGCAAGTACGCCGACCTGCTCGAGTTCCTCAAGGAGTTCAAGCTGTCGATGCCGCCGTGGGCCAAGGTGCAGCCGCGCGACTTCACCAACCTGCTGAAGAAGGTGCGCGAGCGCGCCGATTCGGCGCTGCTGGAATCGGTGTTGCTGCGCAGCCAGAGCCTGGCGGTGTATTCGCCGGACAACGTCGGCCACTTCGGCCTGGCGCTTGCGGCCTACGCGCATTTCACTTCGCCGATCCGCCGCTACCCGGACCTGCTGGTGCACCGCGCGATCAAACACGCGCTGGCCGGTGGGAAACCCGACAAGTACCCGTATCCGCCGGCGGCGATGGCCGCGCTGGCACTGCAGTGCTCCGAGCGCGAGCGCCGTGCCGACGAGGCCGAACGCGAGGTCGACGAGCGCTACCGCGCGGCGTGGATGGAGCAGCACGTCGGCGGCCAGTTCGATGGCGTGATCAGCGGCGTGACCAGTTTCGGCCTGTTCGTCGAACTGGACGAATCGAAGGTCAACGGCCTGGTCCACGTCACCCAGCTGCCGCACGACTATTACCACTTCGACCCGATCCGCAAGACGCTGTCGGGCGAGCGCCGCGGCATGCAGTTCCGCCTCGGCGACCGGGTGCGCGTGCTGGTGCTGAAGGCGAGCATGGAGGAGCGCAAGATCGACTTCAAGCTGGCCGAGCGGCGTGAGGAAGATGCTGCCGAGGCCGGGCAACGCGCATTTCCGGCGAAGCGGAAGAAGCAGAAGTATTGATGTCGTAGAGCGTAGCTTGCTGCGCTGCTCTTCGCCCGGGTCGCGGGAAAGGCAAAAGCAGCGCAGCAAGCTACGCTCTACGAGGGCAACGGAAAGGGCGCAAGGAACGACGACATGATCGACCAAACCCATACCGGCGGCTGCCAATGCGGCGCGATCCGCTTCCGCGTCACCGGCAAGCTCGACGATGCCTCGATCTGCCATTGCCGGATGTGCCAGAAGGCGTTCGGTGCCTACTATGCGCCGCTGGTGTCGACGCGCGGCGCGAAGCTGGAGTGGACGCGCGGCGAGCCGAAGCGCTTCGCCTCGTCGAACCTGGTCAAGCGCGGCTTCTGTCCCGAGTGCGGTACGCCGCTGACCTACGAGGCGCCGGACGGCGTTGCCGTGGCCGCGGGCGCGTTCGACCACCCCGAGGGCCACGCCCCGCACATCCAGTACGGGGTCGAGCGCAAGCTGCCCTTCGTCGACGGCCTGCATGGATTGACCGCACGGCGCACCGAAGAGGACCTGGCGGCCGCCGGGTTCCTCGCGCGGATCGTCTCCTTCCAGCACCCGGACCACGACACCGACGCATGGCCGCCGCGGTAGTCCCGGCCCCGTCCCGGCTTTCGCCGTGGCGACGGCAAAAGCGATAATCCCTCTTTCGATTCCCCCAACCTCGAATTCCGTCCCATGAGCAAGCAGAACCAGTGGATCGTCGGCCTCAACGCCGTGGCCTCGGCGATCGAGCACGACGCCGACAACGTGCGCGAGGTGCTGGTCGAGGGCGGCAAGAACCCCCGGCTCACCGAGATCGAGGAGAACGCGCGGCGCAAGGGCATCGAGGTGCGCAAGGTCACCGGGCAGGCGCTGGACGGCGTCGCCGGCGGGCTGCGCCACCAGGGCGTGGCCGCGCGTTACGCCGCGGCGAAGACCTGGAGCGAAAACGAATTGTCCGGCCTGGTCGATGCGGCGAACGGCCAGGCGCTGGTCCTCGTCCTCGACGGCGTGCAGGACCCGCACAACCTCGGCGCCTGCCTGCGCAGCGCGGCCGCGGCCGGCGCCACGGCCGTCGTCATCCCGAAGGACAAGTCGGCGACGGTCAATGCGACGGTGCGCAAGACGTCGGCCGGCGCGGCGGACCTGATCCCGGTGGTCGCGGTGACCAACCTGTCGCGCTGCCTGCGCGACCTGCAGAAGCAGGGCGTATGGATCTACGGCCTGGCCGGCGAGGCCGAGGCTTCACTGTACTCGCTGGACCTGAAGGGCAACGTCGCGCTGGTGCTGGGCGGCGAGGCCGACGGCCTGCGCCGCCTGACCCGCGAGCATTGCGACGGGCTGGTGAAGATTCCGATGCCGGGCGAAATCGAGTCGCTGAACGTGTCGGTGGCCACGGGGATCACGCTGTTCGAGGCGGTGCGCCAGCGGCAATAGGCCGTGCCTTGCGGAGTGGTAGGCTTTGCTTCCGTTTCGAAGGAGGCCGATCATGAACCGCACGTTGTTCGCCGCAATCCTCCCCGTCCTGTTGCTCGGAGCCTGCGCCGCGGCGCAGGAGCCTTCCGCGCCGGCCGACGACGCTTCCGCCGCGGCCGATGCCGCCAAGGCCGGCGCGGATGCCTGGGATGCCGTTCTCGCAGGTGCCTGGCGCGAAGCGGGCAACGTGGCGCGCGACAGGTACCGCCATCCGCGCGAAACGCTGACTTTCTTCGGCGTGACCCCGCAGCAGACGGTCGTCGAAATCACCCCGGGCGGCGGCTGGTACGCCGAGATCCTTGCCCCGTACCTGCGCGATGGCGGCCATTACGTCGCGGCCGTGACCAAGGCCGACAGCCTGCAGGCCAAGTTCGGCGCCGATGCCGGCCAGTACGGCAAGGCCGAAATCGTCGTGTTCGATCCGAAGGCGCCGGTGTTCGGTCCGGCGGGCTCGGCCGACGTGGTGCTGACCTTCCGCAATGCGCACAACTGGGTCGATGCAGGCACCGAAAAGGCCTACTTCAAGGGATTCTTCGACGTCCTGAAACCGGGCGGCACGCTCGGCGTGGTCGACCACCGCGCCAAGCCGGGGACCGATATCGACACGATGAAGAAGTCCGGCTACCTGACCGAGGAGCTGGTGATCGAACTGGCCACGGGCGCCGGCTTCGAACTGGCGGAAAAGAGCGAGGTCAACGCCAATCCCGCCGACACCGCCGACCATCCGAACGGCGTGTGGACGCTGCCGCCGACCAACAACCACGACGCGGCCGACGATGCCAAGTACAAGGCGATCGGGGAGAGCGACCGCATGACCCTGAAGTTCGTGAAGCCGGCGGAGTAGCTTCGGCCTACAGCAGCCGTTCGTAGATCGCGAGGTCGCCGGCGGAATAGCAGCAGAACACCACCTGTTCGACTTGCCCGGGTTCCTTCAGCGCATCGCGTACCGCGGCGACGGCGATCGCCGCCGCCGCCTCGGCCGGATAGCCGTAGACGCCGGTGCTGATGCAGGGGAAGGCGACGCTGCAAAGTTCGTGCACCTGCGCCAGCCGCAGGCTGTTGCGATAGCAGGAAGCGAGCAGGCCGGGTTCGCCGTGCATGCCGCCGCGCCACACCGGGCCGACCGTGTGGATGATCTTGCGCGCCGGCAGGCGATAGCCATCGGTGATCTTCGCCTCGCCGGTCCTGCAGCCGCCGAGCAGCCTGCATTCGCGGACCAGGTCGGGACCGGCGGCACGGTGGATCGCGCCGTCCACGCCGCCGCCGCCGAGCAGCGACGAGTTCGCCGCGTTGACGATGGCGTCGAGCGCGAGCCGGGTGATGTCGTCGTGGATGGCGCGTAACGTCGCCATGTGCGTTTCAGGGCGCGGGCGACGGCCACGCGTTGGCGATCTTGCAGAACAGCTTCGCGGTCTGCTCGGCGTCGTAGACCGCCGAATGCGCATCGTCCGCGTTCCAGTCCATGCCCGCGGCCTGCACCGCGCGCGCCAGCACGGTCTGGCCGTAGGCGATGCCGGCCAGGGTCACGGTATCGAACACGCTGAACGGATGGAACGGGTTGCGCTTGTGCTGCACGCGCGCAACCGCGGCATTGAGGAAGTTCAGGTCGAAATGGGCGTTGTGGCCGACCAGGATCGCGCGCTGGCAGCCGTGCTTGCGCACCGCCGCGCGCACCGGCGCGAACACGTGGTCCAGCGCTTCCTTTTCCGGCTTCGCGAGGCGGAACGGGTGGTCGAGCTGGATGCCGGTGACTTCCAGCGATTTCGGGTCGATTTCGGTGCCGGGCGCGGGAACGAGGTGCGCGCTGGCGGTCTCGCCGGGGACGAACTTCCCCTCGGCGTCCAGGTCGACCGGGATGCAGGCGATTTCCAGCAGCGCGTGCCGGTTCCAGTCGAAGCCGCCGGTTTCCACGTCCACGACCACCGGGAGGTAGCCGCGGAAGCGCTTGGCCATCGGCGAGGGGAGGGGGCTGGCGCTTTCCGTCATCCGGAAAGCTTAGCAGGGCGGGCAAGCCCGCGGAGAACGATCAGGCCGCGCCGCTGGTGCTGGTCTCGTCGCGCTTGTCGCGCGGGGGCAGCGGTTCCTCGCCCTTGACCAGGAACCACACGTTCTCGGCGATGTTGGTGGCGTGGTCGCCGGTGCGCTCCAGGTTCTTGGCCATGAACAGCAGGTGCGTGCACGGGGTGATGTGGCGCGGGTCTTCCATCATGTAGGTCAGCAGCTCGCGGAACAGCGCGGTATAGGTGGCGTCGAGTTCGGCGTCGCTTTCGCGGACCTTGAGCGCCAGGTCGGCGTCATTGTCGCGGTAGGCGGCCAGCGCGTCGCGCAACTGGCACACGGCCAACTGGCCCAGCGGGCGCAGGCCGGTGACGTGCGGCACCGGCGGCAGGGTGTTGAGTACCTTGGAGCGCTTGGCGGCGTTGGCGGCGTAGTCGCCGATGCGCTCGAGGTCGCCGGCGATGCGCAGCGCGGCCAGGATCACCCGCAGGTCGCGCGCCATCGGCCCGCGCAGCGCCAGTTGCATCACGTCGTGGCCGATCTTCGCTTCCAGCGTGTCGATGGCTTCGTCGTTGGCGATCACGCGCTCGGCGGCGCGGTCGTCGCGTCGCTCGACCACGTCCAGCGCGGCTTCCAGCTGGGCGACCGCGATCCCGCCCATGCGCAGGATCTCCGCGGTGACGCTGCGCTGCTCTTCGTCGTGGCTCTTGACGATGTGGTCGTGGGGTTGGGTGTTCATGGTCGGAACCGGGTTGTTGGTTATTGGTTATTGGTTCTTGGGTGGTCGGTCGTTTGCCAGCAACCAGGAACCAACAACCAAGAACCGCTATGCGGATCAGCCAAACCGGCCGGTGATGTAATCCTCGGTCTGCTGCTTGCTCGGCGAGGAGAAGATGACCGACGTCGGGCCATGCTCGATCAGGTCGCCCAGGTACATGAAGGCGGTGTAGTCGGACACGCGCGCGGCCTGTTGCATGTTGTGGGTGACGATGGCGATGGTGTAGTCCTGCTTCAGTTCCTCGACCAGTTGCTCGATGCGGCTGGTCGAGATCGGGTCGAGCGCGCTGGTCGGTTCGTCCAGCAGCAGCACGTCGGGCTTCAGCGCCACCGCGCGGGCGATGCACAGGCGCTGCTGCTGGCCGCCGGACAGGCCCAGCGCGCTCTGGCCCAGCTTGTCCTTCACTTCGTCCCACAGCGCGCCCTGGCGCAGCGCCAGTTCGACGCGGTCGTCCATGTCGGCCTTCGACAGCTTTTCGTGGTGGCGGATGCCGTAGGCGACGTTCTCGTAGATCGTCATCGGGAACGGTACCGGCTTCTGGAATACCATGCCGACCTTGCTGCGCAGCCGGTTCATCGGGTACTTCGGCGACAGGATGTCGTCGCCGTCCAGCAGCACCTCGCCCTTCGCTTCCAGCTTCGGGTACAGCGCGTAGATGCGATTGAAGACGCGCAGCAGCGTGGACTTGCCGCAGCCGGACGGACCGATCAGCGCGGTCACCCGCTTCTCCGGGATCTGCAGGTCGATGTTCTTCAGCGCGCGGAACTTGTCGTAATAGAAGTCCAGCCCGCGCGCTTCCAGCTTCACCGGAGCGGGCGGCAGTTCGCCGCGGTCGGTGGTCACCATGCTGATGCGCTGCGTGGGTGCGCTGGAGGTGGCTTGGTTCATGGTCGGATCCGCAGGCAAGGCAGAAGTGAGCGAAGGGAAGTGAGGAGCGGGTGGCCGGGAAGGGTGCTTGCCCGCTTCTTGCTCCCCTCCGCTCGTTTCCGGCTCTTAGTCATGGTTGATCTTGTTGCGCAGCAGGATGCCGCGCGCGGTCAGGCTGACCAGCAGCACGAACACGGTCAGCACCAGCGCGCCGGCCCAGGCCAGCGTTTGCCAGGTTTCATAGGGGCTGCCGGCGAACTGGTTCATCACCACCGGCACGCTGGCCATTGGCTGGCGGATGTCGGCGTTCCAGTACTGGTTGCCGAACGCGGTGAACAGCAGTGGCGCGGTTTCGCCGGAAATGCGCGCCAGGGCCAGCAGGATGCCGGTGACGATGCCGGCCGAGGCGCTGCGGTACAGTACCTGCACGATCACCTTCCACTGTGGCACGCCAAGGGCGAGGGCGGCCTCGCGCATCTGCTGCGGCACCAGGCGCAACATCTCGTCGGTGGTGCGCACTACCACCGGCAGCACGATGAAGGCCAGCGACACCGCGCCGGCGATCGCCGAGAAGCCGGTCGTGGCGACGATCATCGCGTAGACGAACAGGCCCAGCACGATCGACGGCGCCGACAGCAGGATGTCGTTGACGAAGCGGACCACGGTGCCGGCCTTGCGCGCGTTGCCGTATTCGGCCAGCCAGGTGCCGGCGGCCACGCCCAGCGGCGTACCGATCAGCAGCGCCAGCGCGCACATCACCGCGCTGCCGAAGAAAGCGTTGGCCAGGCCGCCTTCCTGCATCGGCGGCGGCGTGGTCTGCGTGAACAGGTCGAGGTCGATGCCGCCGATGCCCTTGGCCAGCAGCGTCCACAGGATCCAGGCTAGGAAGAACAGGCCGAACAGCGCGGTGGCCACGGACAGCGCGATCGCGACCGCGTTGACGACGCGGCGGCGGGCGTAGATGCCGTTGGACGCATGGGCGGCCATCAACTGCCCTCCTTGCGCGACAGTCGCAGCAGCATGCAGCGGGCCGCGGCCAGCACCACGAAGGTGACGACGAACAGCACGAAGCCGAGCAGCAGCAGTGCCGAGCGGTAGGTCTCGGTGGCCTCGCCGAAGTCGTTGGCGATCAGCGCGGCGATGGTGGTGCCCGGCTCCAGCAGCGAAGCCGACAGTCGCACGCTGTTGCCGATCACGAAGGCCACCGCCATGGTTTCGCCGAGCGCGCGGCCCAGGCCGAGGAAGATGCCGCCGATCACCGCGCTGCGCGTGTACGGCAGCACGATGTCCCAGCTCACTTCCCACCTGGTGCTGCCCAGCGCGCAGGCCGATTCCTTCAGTCGCGTGGGCACGGTCAGGAATACTTCGCGCATCACCGAGCTGATGAAGGGAATCACCATGATCGCCAGCACGAAGCCGGCGGTCAGCATGCCGATGCCCAGCGGCGGGCCCTGGAACAGCGGCCCGACGATGGGCAGGGTGCCGAGGTGGTCGTTGAGCCACGGCGTCACGTGCTCGGTCATCACCGGGACCAGCACGAACAGGCCCCACATGCCGTAGATGATCGACGGGATGCCGGCGAGCAGTTCGATCGCGGTGCCGATCGGCCCGCGCAGCCAGCGCGGCGCCACTTCGGTCAGGAAGAAGGCGATGCCGAAGCTGACCGGCACCGCGACCAGCATCGCGATGACCGCCGTCACGATCGTCCCGTAGATCGGCGCCAGCGCGCCGTACTTGTTCTCGACCGGGTTCCAGTCGGCCGAATGGAAGAAGCCCAGGCCCTGTTCCGCCAGTATGTGGCGGCCGCCCCACAGCATCGACAGTGCGGCGCTGGCCAGCGCGACCAGCACGAAGGCCACGGTGACGACCAGGAACCAGCGGAACCGGCGGTCGTTGGCGGCGTCGCGCGTATCGCGGCTTGGGGCGGCGGAGGCGGGCAGGGCGGTAGCGTTCATGCGATTCCGAAGGGGCGCCTGGGGAGGCTTCGTGAGGAGCCGCGGCAGTGCCGCCAGGTCCGCCTATGGAATGCTGTTTTTGTTACAGCCGTATGACGCAGGCGGCCGATTCGCATCGGGCCGTCCGCGGTGCAAAGAAGAAAGCGCGGGCCTTGCGGCCCGCGCTCCGGGGGAACGACGAGGGAGAGGGACCCGCCGTTCGGCGCTCAGTACTTCAGGTTCTGCGACCAGTAGGCCTCGATCCGCTGGACCAGCGCGTCCGGCAGCGGCACGTAGCCCAGCGCGGCGGCGGCGGCGTCGCCGCTGGCGTAGACCCAGCGGAAGAACTCCAGTGCGTCCCTGGCGCCGGCCGGGTTCTTCGGCTGCTTCTGCACCAGGATGAAGTTGGTCGCGGTGATCGGCCAGGAGTCGGCGCCCGGGGCGTTGGTCATCACCAGGTAGAAATCCTTGGCGTTGGCCCAGTCGGCGTTGGCGGCGGCGGCGGCGAAGCTGTCGTCGCTCGGGTTGACGTAATTGCCGGCGGCGTTCTTCAGGCGCGGATAGGCCATCCGGTTCTGCAACGCATAGGACAGTTCGACGTAGCCGATGCCGCCCTTGATCTGCTTCACGTAGGCGGCCACGCCCTCGTTGCCCTTGCCGCCGATGCCGATCGGCCACTTGACCGCGGTGCCTTCGCCGACCTTCGACTTCCATTCCGGGCTGACCTTCGACAGGTAGTTGACGAAGTTGAAGGTGGTGCCCGAGCCGTCGGAGCGGTGCACGACGGTGATCTTGCCGTCCGGCAGCCGGATGCCGCCGTTGGTGGCGACGATGCGCGGGTCGTTCCACTTGGTGATCTTGCCGAGGAAGATGTCGGCCAGCACGTCGGGGTCCAGCTTCATCGCGCCGGCGACGACGCCCGGCACGTTGATCACCGGCACCACGCCGCCGATCACCGACGGGAACTGGCCAAGGCCCGACCGGGCCAGGTCTTCGGGCTCGAGCGGGGCGTCGGACGAGCCGAAGTCCACCGTGGCCGCCTTGATCTGGGCGATGCCGCCACCGGAACCGATCGACTGGTAATTGACCTGCTTGCCGGTGGCGGCCCGGTAGTCGGCCGACCACTTCGACATGGCCGGATAGACGAACGACGCGCCGGCGCCGGTGACGTCGGCGGCCTGCGCGCCGAACGCGGCGGAGATCGCCAGTGCGGCAATGGCGAGGCGGGATTTGAGATTCTGGATCATGGGCGATGACTCCTGGGAGCGAAGGATCGGGCGGTTCCCGGACATGCGCATTGCAATGCCGGTGCACGACCAGCTTGCTGCGGCTGCATGACGGGAAGATGACGGCGCGCCGGAAAGAGCGCGTGGGAAACGCCGGCGGAACCCGTCCGCCGGCGCGGGGCTGGCTTACCAGTGGAACTGGGCGCGCGCTTCGACGACGTTCGGGTTGTCTTCCGGCGTTCCCTTCTCCTGCTTCACCGCGACGTAGTTCAGCGAGAACTTGAAGTTCGCGCGCCAGTACCAGTTCACGCCGGCGGTGATGCTGCCCATTTCACCGCCGACCACGGCGCCGTCGGTCAGGTCGATGGCGTCGTAGCGCAGGCCCAGCTGCCACAGGCCCCTGGACGGATCGCTGGGCAGGCCGGTGGCCGGCACGCCGCCCTTGTAGCCCCAGGTTTCGCCGGTGAGGTTCCACAGGGCGCTGGCGTAGTAGCCGTCGCCGCTGAAATCGTCCGGGGCGTCGTAGCGCCGCACGTCGATGGCCATGTATTCGCCCTGCAGCTTGAGCGGGCCGTTGATCCACAGCGCTTCGGCGCCGATGGCGCTGGCGCGGTCGCTGCGGTTGAGGCCGCTGCTGCCGGTGTCGACGAAACGGGTGTTGGCAAGGTCGGCCATCGGGCGGGCACGCAGGCGGATCACGTCGCCGTCGGTGTCCTTGTCCAGGTACGAGACGCCGAGATGGAAGACGTTGCCGGCGGTGTTGACCGGCGCGAAGTAGCCACGCAGGGCATAGCCGTTGCCATGTTCGCGGTTGCGGGTCAGTTCGCGGCTGAAGTAGCTCGCGGTCAGGCCCCAGTTGGTATCGCCGATGCCGTATTGCGCGCCGACGCGGCGTGACGTGGCCAGGGTGTTGGTGATCGAGGACTTGCTGATGAAGTCGTTGTTCCTGGTCGACGACAGCTCTTCCATCGTCGCGCCCGGCTGCTTGAACTGGCCGACCTGGAGGAAGTGGTTGCCGTTGCCGCCGATCTTGTACTTGACGTTGGCGTCGAGGAACTTGTTGTCGCCGGCGTCGAAACCCATCACCCATTCGACGTTGCCCGGGCCCTTGCCCTTGAGCACCAGTTCGGAGCGGCGCAGGTCCCAGTTGCCGTCCTCGCCATCGAGGTCGGCGCTGCCGTATTCGATCCCATCGGTATCGAAGTAGTCGTAGTCGACCTGGACCAGGCCCTCGAAGGCGACTTCGGAGCCGCCGATCACGTCGATGGCGACCTGGGCCCGGGCGGCGGGCGCGGCGAGGGCGGCCAGCACGGCCAGGGCGAGGGAAATGCGGGCAAGTTTCATCGGTTGGCCTTTGCGGCGGTGAGGAAGACGCGGCGAAGGCTAGGGCGTGAAGATGGCGTTATCGTGACAGCCTGTCTCGATTCCGACCGGGAACGGAAATACGCCGCGTTTCAGCCGGGCGTCTTGTCCTTGAACCGGCACAGGTCGCGGATCACGCACTGCGGGCAGTCCGGCTTGCGCGCCTTGCACACGTAGCGGCCGTGCAGGATCAGCCAGTGGTGCGCGTCGGGCTTGAATTCGTCCGGCACCACTTCCAGCAGTTTCTCCTCGACCGCCCTCACGTCCTTGCCCGGAGCCAGGCCGGTGCGGTTGGCGACGCGGAAGATGTGCGTATCCACCGCGATGGTCGGTTCGCCGAAGGCGGTGTTCAGCACCACATTCGCGGTCTTGCGGCCGACGCCGGGGAGGGCTTCCAGCGCCGCGCGCGAACGCGGCACCTCGCCAGCGTGTTCCTCGACCAGGATGCGGCTCAGGGCGATCACGTTCTTCGCCTTGCCGTTGAACAGGCCGATGGTCGCGATGTGCTTCTTCAGCGCTTCCTCGCCGAGGGCGAGGATGGCCCGCGGCGTGTTCGCGACCGGATACAGCCGCCGGGTGGCCTTGTTGACCCCGACGTCGGTGGCCTGCGCCGACAGCACCACCGCGACCAGCAGTTCGAACGGGGTCTTGTATTCGAGTTCGGTGGTCGGCCTGGGGTTGAGTTCGCGCAGGCGCGAGAACAGTTCGACGACTTCCCCGCGGGAGAGGGGCTTCGCGCGGCCGGATGCCGCGGCTTTCTTCGCCGGTGCCTTCTTCGCGATGGTCTTCTTCTTCGTTTTCGTCGTCATGGCTCGCTGCGTCGTGCGGCTTTTGCCTTGGCGCGCGCGAGCACGGCGGCGGCGGCGGGAGGAAGCGCGGATTTTTGCGCCTGCGCGGGCGCGGGTGCGCGCCGCGCCGCGCGTTCGGCGGCGATCCGCGTCAGCCGCGCTTCGCGCGCGCGGTGGCGTTCGCGCGCGGCCCAGGCTTTCGCGAGGCGATCGCGCGCCTCGCCGAGCCTCGCCGCGATAGCCTCGTCGCACGCCGGGCAGGGCGCGAACGCCATCAACCCGGCCTCGATCGCCGCGTCGACATCGTCGGCGTCGAGCAGCCGCGCCAGCCGTTGGCCGAGCCTGCAGTCGTGCATGGCCGTCAGCGCCCGGTGAACGCCGGCTTGCGTCGCTCGAGGAAGGCACGGGTGCCTTCGCGCATGTCATCGGTGGCGAACATCAGGCCGAATTGCGCGGTTTCGTACTGCAGGCCTTCCTCGATCGCGCATTCGCCGCCGACGTTGACCGCATCGAGGACGCCGCGCAACGCCAGTGGCGCCGAAGCGGCGAGTTGTTCGGCCAGCTTCGCGGTTTCCGCGTCGAGTCCGGCGGCGGCGACCACGCGGTTGACGATGCCCAGCTGCTGCGCGCGGGCGGCGTCGATCGGCGCGCCGAGCAGGCACAGTTCCAGCGTCGCCGCGCGTCCGGCCAGGCGCAGCAGGCGCTGGGTGCCGCCGAAGCCGGGGATCAGGCCGAGGTTGATCTCGGGCTGGCCGACCTTCGCGCTGTCGGCGGCGATCCGCAGGTGGCAGGCCATCGCCAGTTCCAGCCCCCCGCCGAGGGCGAAGCCGTTGATCTTCGCGATCACCGGTTTCGGCATCGTTTCGATGCGCCGCATCAGGCGCTGGCCGCGCAGGGAGAAATCGCGGCCCTCGCTGGCGCTCAGGCCCGCCATTTCGGCGATGTCGGCGCCGGCGACGAAGGCCTTCGGCCCGGCGCCGGTCAGCACGACGGCGCGCACCGCGGGATCGGCGGCGGCGGCGTCGAAGGCGGCGAGCAGGGCGTCGAGGGTGGCCGCGTTCAGCGCATTGAGCTTGTCGGGGCGGTTGACGGTGAGGGTGCGGACGGCGCCGTCGTCGGCGGTCAGGACTGGGGATTCGGTCATGGGTTCTGGCGAAAGGGGGGCGAAATGTTCAAAAGTCGTTTTTCGGGGCCGGACAAACGGGAACTTCCGCCGCAAAACGCGGGTCACAGCCGCCGTCCTCACTGGTTATTAAGCCGGTGCGGGACTATCCTAACGCGAGCTTTTCCAGATTCGTCGGGGGCGGCCTGGCCGCCCCTTTCCATAACCGGAGGTTTGTTCCGAATGAAGTTGCGTCAGTTCCTGGCCAGTGTGGCCCCCGCCAGCCTGCTGGCTCTTTCCCTGGTCGCCGGCGGCGCGTTCGCGCAAACCACCCCGGCCCCCGACCGCAATGCCCTGAGCTATGCGCTGGGCTACGACCTCGGTCGCAACCTGATCGAAAGCGGCGAATCCGTCGACCTGGCCACGGTGCAGCGCGCGCTGCAGGAAGGCTATGCGAAGAAGGAGCCCACCGTGCCGGTGGAGCAGCTGCGCACCGCGGTCGAGGCCATGCAGAAGCGCCAGGCCGAGAAGGCCAAGGCCGCATGGGACAAGGCCGCCGCCGACAACAAGGCGCGCAGCGACGCCTTCATCGCCCAGCACAAGACCGCCGCCGGCGTGCAGACCCTGCCGGGCAGCACCGTGCAGTACAAGGTGCTGGAATCGGGCAGCGGCGCGCGTCCGACCCAGGCCAGCACCGTGCAGCTGGAGTTCGCCGGTCCGTATCCGCTGGGCCAGCGCCCGCAGCAGGCCCAGCCGGCCCGCCAGATCCCGTCGATGAAGGTCAGCGAAGTGCCGCTGACCGGCCTGCGCGAAGCCCTGCTGGCGATGCCGGCCGGTTCGAAGTGGGAAATCACCCTGCCGGCCGACAAGGCCTACGGCGCCGACCCGCGCACCGAGTTCCCGCCGAACCTGGCGGTGCAGTTCGAGGTCAAGCTGGTCAGCGTGAAGTGACCCGACGGCGCGGTCGCGCCTAGCGCGACCGCCCCGCCCTCGCGTCGTCCCCGCGCAGGCGGGGCTTCCGCTTCCGATACGCGACGAAACGCCGGCCCCGTGCCGGCGTTTCGTTTTGCCGGCGCACATCCGGCGCCGGCCACGCTGGGCGATAATCGGCGCATGAGCTTTCCCTACTTGCCGGTGCCGAGCCCGTGCATCGGCGTCTGCACCCTCGACGACGACGGCATCTGCCTGGGCTGCCGGCGCACTTCCGACGAAATCGCCCGCTGGCCGCGAATGAGCAACGACGAACGCCTGCGACTGATCGAAAACGTGCTGCCCGAACGCGAATGGGCGCGCGTGGCCGCGTTGCCGCCGCTGCCCGAGCGCGAAGCGCTGCAGCGCGCGCTGCATCCGCTCGCGGCGCCGCCGCAGGGCCCGGGCTGGAACCACGACGACCTGGCCGACGTGCTGCCGCCGGGGCCGCTGCACGAAGCGGCGGTGCTGGTCGGCCTGGCGCCGCGCGATTCCGGCACGCAGGTGCTGCTGACCCGGCGCACCGACGGCCTGCGCAACCACAGCGGCCAGGTCAGTTTCCCCGGCGGGCGCGTCGACGAAGGCGACATCGGCGTGGTCGCCGCGGCGCTGCGCGAGACCGAGGAGGAAATCGCGGTGCCGCCGGCGCAGGTCGTGCCGCTGGGCTTCCTCGATCCGTTCGTCACGATCAGCAGTTTCCGCGTCACCCCGGTGGTGGCGCTGCTGGACCCGGCCTACGCGGCGCAACCGAACCCCGGCGAAGTGGCCGACGTGTTCGAAGTGCCGCTGCAGTACCTGATGGCGCGCGACAACCTGCGCAAGGTCGAAATCGACTTCAGGGGCCGCCGCCGCGTGGTGCTGGAATACGACTGGCCAGGGCAGCGCATCTGGGGCGCGACCGCGTCGATCCTCTCGAACCTGCGGCAACGGCTGGAGCGCTACGGATGAACTGGACCGCGCTGGTGCAGGTCGGCGAACTGGCTGCGGCACTCGACGACCCGCGGCTGCGCCTGTTCGACGCGCGCGCCGTCGCCGCGATCACGCCGGACGGCCCCAACCCCGCGTTGCTCTACGCGCGATCGCATCTGCCCGGCGCGCAGTACGCCGACCTCAACCTCGACCTGTCCGACCTCAACAAGGCCGGGCAGGGCCGGCATCCGTTGCCGGACGACGAAGTCTTCGCGCGCAGGCTGGGGTCGTGGGGCGTGTCGCCGGCGCATCAGGTCGTGGTCTACGACGCCGGCGACGGCAGCATGGCCGCGGCGCGGATGTGGTGGTTGCTGAAGCTGCTCGGCCACCAGCGCGTCGCCGTGCTCGATGGCGGCCTGGCCGCCTGGCAGGTCGCGGGTTTGCCGCTGACCGCGGAAGTGCGCGCCTGTCCGGAAGAGGCGCCTTACCCGGCGCGCTTCGACCGCTCGCGCATCGTCACCGCCGACGCGGTGCGCGAGCGCCTCGACGAGGACAGCGGCTGGCTGATCGACGTGCGCGCCGCCGAACGTTTCCGCGGCGAAGTCGAACCGATCGATCCGGTCGCCGGCCACGTGCCCGGCGCGCTGAACCGGCCGTTCGCACAGAACCTGCGCGACGGCCGCTTCAAGCCGGCGGACGAACTGCAGGGCGAGCTCGAAGCGCTGCTGGCCGGCCGCCGTCCGTCCGACACGGTGCTGATGTGCGGCTCCGGCGTCACCGCCTGCCACCTGCTGCTGGCGTTCGAACACGCGGGCCTGCACGGTGCGCGGGTCTTCGCCGGCTCGTGGAGCGGCTGGATCGGCGATCCGTCGCGGCCGGTGGCGAAGGGCTAGGGGCAGGCGGAGGGACGGGCAACGGCACCCGTCCGTTTTTCTCTTCTCCTTCGCCCGCTCCCGCTGTCAAAGCACCATGCCGCCGGAAGCCTCGATCCGCTGCGCATTGATCCAGCCGGTGCCCGGCGCCAGCAACGCGGCGACCACCGCGCCGATGTCGTCCGGCAGGCCGACGCGGCCCAACGCGGTCTGCGTGGCGATGGCGGCGTTGAGTTGCGCGTTGTCGCGCGCCGCGCCGCCGCCGAAGTCGGTTTCGATCGCGCCCGGTGCGAGCGTGTTGACGCTGATCCGGCGCGGGCCCAGTTCCTTGGCCAGGTAGCGGGTCAGCACTTCGACGCCGCCCTTCATCGTCGCGTAGGCCGAGTAACCCGGCAACGAGAAGCGCGCCAGTCCGCTCGAGACATTCAGGATGCGGCCGCCGTCGGCGATCAGCGGCAACAAGGCCTGGGTCAGGAAATACGGCGCCTTCAGGTGCACCTTCACCAGTTCGTCGAACTGCGCTTCGGTGGTTTCGGCGAATGGCGCGTGCACGCCGTGGCCGGCGTTGTTGAGCAGGAAATCGAAGTTCCCGCGGCCCCAGCCGGCCAGCACCCGCTTCACCTGCCCGGCGAAGGCGGGGAAGGCGCTGCTGTCGGCCACGTCCAGCTGCAATGCGGCGGCGCGGCGGCCGAGCGCCTCGATGGATGCGACCGCCTGCTCGGCTTCGGCACGGCCGCTGCGGTAGGTGAGGACCACGTCGGTGCCTTGGCGGGCCAGGTGTTCGGCGGCGTTGCGGCCCAGGCCGCGGCTGCCGCCGGTGATCAGGGCGATGGGGGAGGGGTCGTTCATGGCATTCTCCGGTTTGGGCGGCCGGACGGCCGTCGTGGGCAGCATGCTATTGGGCTTGATAAGCGCGATAAATCGGTGAAGATTGTTTTCTCTGTGCAATACAGGACGACAATCGGCCGTGGACATGCTGGAAACCTGCCGCGTCTTCGTCGCCGTGGCCGAACTGGGCGGCTTCACCCGCGCCGCCGACCGCCTGGGCCAGCCCAAGGCCAGCGTTTCGCTGGCGGTCCGGCGCCTGGAAGCGGCGCTGGGCACGCAACTGCTGCACCGGACCACGCGTCGCGTGCAATTGACCCACGACGGCGCCGCCTTCCTGGAGCGCTGCCGCGACCTGCTGGACGATGCCGACGAGCTGCAGGCCATGTTCCGCACCGAACCGCGAAGCCTGCGTGGGCGGCTGCGCGTGGACATGTCGTCGCCGATGGCGGCCAGGTACGTGATCCCGCGGCTGGGCGAATTCCTCGACCGGCACCCGCAACTGGAGATCGAGATCGGCGGGGCCGAACGCCGCGTCGACGTGGCCGGCGAAGGCTACGACTGCGTGCTGCGCATCGGCGCGATCCTCGACGACAGCCTGGTCGCGCGCCCGCTCGGCGCGTTGCGCATCGTCAACTGCGCCAGCCCGGACTACCTGCGCCGCTTCGGCACCCCGCGCCGGATCGAAGACCTGGCCGCGCACAGGCTGGTGCACTTCGTCGGCGCATTCGGCCAGCGGTCGGCGGGCTGGGAATATCCCGTCGCCGGCGGATACGCGAACCTGCCGATGCCCGGTGCGGTGACGGTGAACAACGCAGCGGCGTACACGGCCGCGGCCCTCGCGGGACTGGGACTGATCCAGACGCCGGCCATCGGCATGCGCGAGCTGCTCGAATCCGGGCAACTGGTCGAAGTGCTGGCGGATTTCCCCGCTGAGCCGATGCCGGTCACGCTGCTGTACCCGCGTCGCCGGCACCTGCCGCTGCGCGTGCGCATGTTCATGGACTGGATGGCGGACGTGCTGGCGCCGCACCTCGGCGCGTCGCAGCCTGTGGGAGCGGCGTAAGCCGCGACGCTTTTCGTACCGGCATGCGAAGGTGCAAGAGCAGAAAGCGTCGCGGCTTACGCCGCTCCTACAGGGGCATCATTTCTTCAGTCTTGCCACCATCGCCTGCAACGCCTGCTGCGTTTCCGGCAGGTACCAGGCTTCGACGAAACGGTCGAGGCGGATGTTGTCGTTGTGCAGGGCGACGGCGAGGTCGGCGCGGGCGATGGCGCGGGTCTGCATCACCGGCGCATGCGGCAGCTGCAGCAGCGCCTGCAGCCACGCCACCGCGCGCGGCACCACGCTGGCGATGCCGGCCAATTCGTCGACCAGGCCGATGTCCAGCGCGCGTTCGGCCGGGACCAGTTCGCCGGCGACCAGCAGGCATCCGGCGCGGTGCACGCCGACCGCGCGGCGCAGCAATTGCTGGATGCCTTCCGGCGCGACCAGTCCGACCTGGGTTTCGTTCAGGCCGATCGCGTACGGCCGCGACGGATCGACGCTGCGCGCCATGACCCGGTAGTCGCAGCACAGCGCCAGCACGCAGCCGCCCGCGGGCGAGTGGCCGGTGATCGCCGCGGCCACTGGCACGCGCGATTCGGCCAGCGCACGGGCGACGCCGAAGAACGCCTGCCAGCTGTCCATCAGCGCGTGACGGTTTTCGCCGTGCGACAGCAGGTACGGCACGTCGAGCCCGGCGGAGAAGACGCCTTCGCCGCCGGACAGCACGATGCCGCCGATGTCGTCGCCCTGGGCCTTGTCGATCGCGGCGATCAGCGCGCGGCACAATTCGGTGTCGAGTGCATTGACCGGCGGCCGCGCCATGCGGATTTCGCGGACGTCGCCGTGTTCGATGGTTTCGACCAGTGCACTCATTGCGGCCCTCCGGAGGTTGCGGGCTATGATAAGCCCATGAGCAGACGACAGCTTCCGCGATGGGTCCTGGCCGCGCTGGTGTCCGCGGCGTCGTTGCCGGCACTGGCCGACGAATGCAAACCGGTGCTGAAGGAGGGCTGGGTGAACCTGCCGCCGGTGCCGGAGCCGATGATGCTGGCTGGTTACGGTCGCATCGAGAACCCGTGCAAGCAGGCGGTGTCGGTGGCCTCGGCGTCCAGCCCGGCTTTCATGCACGTGGGCCTGCACCGCAGCGAGATCGTCGATGGCATGAGCAGGATGCGCGCGATCGGGGAGCTGCCGCTCGCGCCGGGTTCGACCGCAACGCTCGCGCCGGGCGGCCTGCACCTGATGCTGATGCACCCGTCCGCGCCGGTGAAGGAGGGCGACAAGGTCGCCGTGACATTGAAGCTGAAGGACGGACGCGAGGTTGCCGGCGTGCTGGTAGTGAAGCAAGCCGCCCCCTGACATCGCCGTCACCGCGGCTTTTGGCGGCCGGAGGAAGGATGGGCAAGCGGGATCAGGCGCCGACCGCGCTGCGGATCGAATCCGGCAACGGCCGCGGCCGACCGGTCTTGCGGTCTATCCACACCGCGACCACGTTGCCGTCGTTGTACAGCGTCCGGCCGTCGGCGTTGACGATCCGGTGCGCGATGGTCGTGCTGCTGGTGCCGACGCGTTCCACCCCCAGCTCGACCACCACGTCCGCCGGATACGGAATCGGCTGCCGGTAGTTCAGCTGTACCGACACCACCACCGGCGCGAATTCGTCGGTGACCCATTCCTCGCCGATCGAATCGAACCAGCGGATGCGCGCCTCTTCCAGGAAGGTCAGGTAGCGCGCGTTGTTGACGTGGTTGAACGCGTCCAGGTCGCTCCAGCGCAACTGCAGCGGCATGCGGAACAGCGGCTTGGGGGAACCGGCGGAGGGGGCGTTGTCGCTGCTCATTTCGTCGCGCTTTTCCTGTTGGCGTTCTTGCGCGGCGGCAGTACCGCCGGCCTGGCCACGGCCGCCGGCTTGCTGGCCTTGGCGGCGGTGCCGGGCAGCAGCTTGGCGAGGAAGCGCCCGGTGTGCGACGCCGGATTGGCGGCGATGTCTTCCGGCGTGCCGGTGGCGATGACCTGGCCGCCGCGATGGCCGCCTTCGGGGCCGAGGTCGACCACCCAGTCGGCGGTCTTGATCACGTCGAGGTTGTGCTCGATCACTACGATGGTGTTGCCGTCGTCGCGCAGCTTGTGCAGCACGCCGAGCAGGTGCTCGATGTCGTGGAAGTGCAGGCCGGTGGTCGGTTCGTCGAGGATGTACAGGGTGCGCCCGGTGTCGCGGCGCGACAGTTCCTTCGACAGCTTGACGCGCTGCGCCTCGCCGCCGGACAGCGTGGTCGCGCTCTGGCCCAGCTTGACGTAGCTCAGGCCCACGTCGACCAGCGTCTCCAGCTTGCGCGCCAGCGCCGGCACCGGCTCGAACAGCTTCAGCGCGTCCTCGACGGTCATCTCCAGCACGTCGTTGATGTTGTAGCCCTTGTACAGGATCTCCAGCGTCTCGCGGTTGTAGCGCTTGCCGTGGCAGACGTCGCAGGGCACGTACACGTCGGGCAGGAAGTGCATCTCGACCTTGATCAGGCCGTCGCCCTGGCAGGCCTCGCAGCGGCCGCCGCGTACGTTGAAGCTGAAGCGGCCCGGCGAGTAGCCGCGCGCGCGCGCTTCCGGCACCTGCGCGAACAGCTCGCGCAGCGGCGTGAACAGGCCGGTATAGGTCGCCGGGTTGGAGCGCGGCGTGCGCCCGATCGGCGACTGGTCGATGTCGACGACCTTGTCGAACAGGTCGAGGCCGACGATTTCCCGGTACGGCGCGACCGAATGCGACGAGCCGTTGATCTCGTTCGCGGCCAGCGCATACAGGGTGTCGTTGATCAGCGTCGACTTGCCCGAGCCGGATACGCCGGTGATGCAGGTGAACAGCCCGGTGGCGATGTCGAGGTCGACGTCCTTCAGGTTGTTGCCCGATGCGCCGCGCAGGTGCAGCGTCATCTTCGGGTTGGCCTTGTGCCGGGTCTTCGGCACCTCGATCTTCCGCTTCCCCGACAGGTACTGGCCGGTCAGCGAGCGCGGTGCGGCGAGGATGTCGCGCAGCGCGCCTTCGCCGACGATCTCGCCGCCGTGCACGCCGGCGCCGGGGCCGATGTCGAGGATGTGGTCGGCGGCGCGGATCGCGTCCTCGTCGTGCTCGACCACGATCACCGTGTTGCCGAGGTCGCGCAGCCGGGTCAGCGTGCCGAGCAGGCGCTCGTTGTCGCGCTGGTGCAGGCCGATGCTCGGTTCGTCCAGCACGTACATCACGCCGACCAGGCCGGCGCCGATCTGCGAGGCCAGGCGGATGCGCTGCGCCTCGCCGCCGGAGAGGGTGTCGGCCTTGCGTTCGAGCGTGAGGTAGTCGAGGCCGACGTCGACGAGGAAGCCGAGGCGTTCGCCGATCTCCTTGACGATCTTCGCCGCGATCTCGCCGCGCCAGCCGGGCAGCGACAGCTCGCGGAAGAACTTCAGCGCCTCGTCGATCGGCAGCACCACGAGGTCGGGCAGCGGCCTGTCGGCGACGAAGACGTTGCGCGCGGCCTTGTTCAGGCGCGCGCCCTTGCATTCGGGGCAGGGACGCTCGCTGACGTATTTGGCCAGTTCCTCGCGCACCGCCGGCGATTCGGTTTCGCGGTAGCGGCGTTCCAGGTTCGGCAGGATGCCCTCGAAGCGGTGCTTGCGCTGGGTGCGGCCGCCGGAATCGGTGAGGTAGGTGAAGGTGATGACTTCCTCGCCGCTGCCGTACAGCACCGCGTCGCGCACGTTGTCCGGCAGCGACTGCCAGGGCGCGTCGACGTCGAACTTGTAGTGCCGCGCCAGCGAGGCGATCAGCTGGAAGTAGTAGGCGTTGCGGCGGTCCCAGCCGCGCACCGCGCCGGCGGCCAGCGACAGCTCCGGGTGCACCACGACCTTCGCCGGATCGAAGAATTCGGCCACGCCGAGGCCGTCGCAGGTCGGGCAGGCGCCCATCGGCGCGTTGAACGAGAACAGGCGCGGCTCCAGTTCCGGCAGCGAGTAGTCGCAGACCGGGCAGGAGTACTTCGACGAGAACAGCAACGGCGCCTGTTCCGCCTTGTCCAGCGACATCACGCTGGCCATGCCGTCGCCGAGCTTGAGCGCGGTCTCGAAACTTTCGCTCAGGCGCTGCTTGAGGTCGGCGCGCGGGCGGAAGCGGTCGATCACCGCCTCGATGGTGTGCTTCTGGCGCAGCGCCAGCGACGGCAGCGCGTCGATCTCGTACACGGTGCCGTCGACGCGCACGCGCACGAAGCCCTGCGCGCGCAGTTGCTCGAACACCTGCGCATGCTCGCCCTTGCGGTCGCGGATCACCGGCGCCAGCAGCATCCAGCGCTGCTCGGCGGTTTCCGGGTCGTTTTCCAGCGCCAGCACCTGGTCGACCATCTGGCTGACCGTCTGCGCTTCCAGCGGGTAGCCGTGGTCCGGGCAGCGCGGCAGGCCGACCCGCGCGTACAGCAGGCGCAGGTAGTCGTAGATCTCGGTGATGGTGCCCACGGTCGAGCGCGGGTTGTGCGAGGTCGACTTCTGCTCGATCGAGATCGCCGGCGACAGGCCCTCGATGTGGTCGACGTCGGGCTTCTCCATCACGCTGAGGAACTGCCGCGCGTACGCCGACAGCGATTCGACGTAGCGGCGCTGGCCTTCGGCGTAGATCGTGTCGAACGCCAGCGACGACTTGCCCGACCCGGACAGGCCGGTGATGACGATCAGCTTGTCGCGGGGCAGGTCGAGGTCGAGGTTCTTGAGGTTGTGCGTCCGCGCGCCGCGGATGCGGATGAAATCCATGGCCATCGGGTGGGGTCCGGTGAGCGAACAGTCAAGCCTAGCCGGCCGGCGTTTCAGCGGCAAACCCGGTTCACGCAAAGCTGTGTGCCGGCACCGGAAGGATGCGCCAAGTCGTTGTTTCCAATGGAAGTCCGGATGGACGGGCCGCCGGGCCGGGTGCGCGGGCAGGCAGGGTCGCCACGGGTCCGGCCCGGACGGCCCGGCGGGGATCCCCCGCCGGGCCCGCGGCTTGACCCTAAGCGATTGAATCCCGTACAATTTCGCGTCTTGCCGGCCGGTTGGATCGGCAAGGACGAAAATAACTACAGAAGCACATCCGAGGAAATACCAATGAACTACGCAGTCCTGGTGACGGGCGGCAAGCAGTATCGCGTTGCCCCCGGCGAAACCATCCGCGTCGAGAAGCTCGAAGCCGAAGCCGGCAGCGAGGTCACTTTCGACGACATCCTGTTGCTGGGCGACGGCAACGGCATCACGGTCGGCGACGCGCTGAAGGGCGCCACCGTCACCGCGACGGTCAAGTCGCACGGCCGCGCCGACAAGGTGCGCATCATCAAGTTCCGCCGCCGCAAGCACCACATGAAGCACCAGGGGCACCGGCAGCACTACACCGAAATCGAAATCACCGGCATCAAGGGTTAAGGAGAAACAGTCATGGCACACAAAAAGGGCGTAGGCTCCTCGCGCAACGGCCGCGACTCCAATCCGAAGATGCTCGGCGTGAAGGTCTATGGCGGCCAGGCGATCGACGCCGGCAACATCATCGTCCGCCAGCGCGGCACCCAGTTCCACCCGGGCGCCAACGTCGGCCTGGGCCGCGACCACACGCTGTTCGCGCTGGTCGACGGCAAGGTGGAATTCTCCACCAAGGGCCCGAAGAAGCGCCGCACCGTTAGCGTGGTCGCCGAGGCGTAAGCCTTCCGGCATCCGCGACGTACCGGAAAGCCCCGCTTCGGCGGGGTTTTTCGTTTCGGAGGCCGCCGCGGCGAACGCGGCGGCCGTTTATGATTCCCGACAATTCCTCCGCCGATTCCCCATGAAACTCGTAGACGAAGCCGAAATCCAGGTCATCGCCGGCAATGGCGGCAACGGCTGCGTCGGTTTCCGCCGCGAGAAGTTCATCCCGCTCGGCGGGCCGGACGGCGGCGATGGCGGCAACGGCGGCAGCGTGTGGCTGCAGGCCGACGAGAACCTCAACACCCTGGTCGATTTCCGCCACCAGCGCTCGTTCCGCGCCCAGCGCGGCGAGAACGGCATGGGCCGGCAGATGTACGGCAAGGCCGGCGAGGACCTGACCATCGTCGTGCCGGTCGGCACCGTCGTGCACAACGTCGAGACCGACGAGGTCATCGGCGACCTGACCCGGCACGGCGAGCGCCTGCTGGTCGCCAAGGGCGGCAAGGGCGGCCTTGGCAACATGCACTTCAAGAGCTCGGTCACCCGCGCGCCGCGCAAGGCGACGCCGGGCGAGGAGGGCGAGCAGCGCACGCTGAAGCTGGAACTGAAGCTGCTGGCCGACGTCGGCCTGCTCGGCTTCCCGAACGCCGGCAAGAGCACCTTCATCCGCGCGGTCTCGGCGGCGACGCCGAAGGTCGCCGACTATCCGTTCACCACGCTGTACCCGAACCTGGGCGTGGTCAGCGTGGAGGCGCACCGCAGCTTCGTCATCGCCGACGTGCCGGGCCTGATCGAAGGCGCGGCCGAAGGCGCCGGCCTCGGCACCCAGTTCCTGCGCCACCTGCAGCGCACGCGCCTGCTGCTGCACCTCGTCGACATCTCGCCGATGGAGGGTGGGGTGGAGGGCGTGCCGCCGGCCGAGCAGGTGCGGGCGATCGAGCGCGAACTGGAGCGCCACGACCCGGAACTGCTGGCCAAGCCGCGCTGGCTGGTGCTGAACAAGGCCGACCTGATGTTCGAGGACGAGGCCGCGGCCGCCGCGAAGGCGGTAATCGACGAGCTCGGCTGGACCGGGCCGTGGTACCTGGTCTCGGCGATTTCGCGCGAGGGCACCTGGCCGATCATGAAGGACGTGATGGCGTTCTTCGACCGCCAGCGCGAAGAGGCGGAAGCGGCGTCGCAGGGCGCCTGATCCTCCGGAGCCAAAAGCGCGCGGCCGCAAGCCGCATCCGTGCAAAAAGAAAACCCGCCGAGAGGCGGGTTTTCGTGTCTTCCGTCCGATGCCGCTGCTCAGGCGGCGGTCTGCAGCGCCTTGATGCGCGCGGTCAGGCGGCTCTTGTGGCGGGCGGCCTTGTTCTTGTGGATCAGGCCACGGGCGCTGAAACGGTCGAGGATCGGCTGGGCGACGGCGAAGGCTTCCTGCGCGCCCTTGGCGTCGTTGGCGTCGAGCGCCTTCAGGACCTTCTTGACGGCGGTGCGAAGCTGCGAACGCTGGGCGTTGTTGCGCGCATTGCGCACGACGGTCTGCTTGGCGCGCTTCTTGGCGGACTTGATATTGGCCACGGTGGGATTCCTGGTGGGTGCTTTTTTAGAGCGGGCCTGAGAGAATTCAGGATTTGAACGGAAGACGGAAAATCGAGCCGGAAATTATGGGGGATTCAAGGACTTGCGTCAACTGGGCCGATTCCGACCCGTGGACGGCCCGATGAGCGGCCCGCGCCTGCTGCGCTCCACGGCGATTTTCAGCTCGATGACCTTCCTGTCGCGGCTGTCCGGGCTGGCCCGCGACCAGGTCTATGCCATCGTGTTCGGCGGCAGCCCGGCGATGGACGTGTTCGTCGCCGCGTTCCGCATCCCCAACTTCATGCGCCGGCTCTCGGCCGAGGGCTCGTTCTCGATGGCCTTCGTGCCGGTGCTGGCCGAATACAAGGAAAAGCACGGGCCGCAGGCGGTCAGGGAGCTGATCGACCGGGTCGGCGGCACGCTGGCGGCGGCGCTGCTGGCGGTGACTGCGGCGGTCGTCCTGTTCGCGCCCTGGCTGACCCAGGTCATCGCCCCGGGTTTCGCCGTCGGCGGCGAGCAGCACCGGCTGCTGGTCGAGATGCTGCGCATCACCTTCCCGTACGCGCTGTTCATTTCGCTGGCCTCGCTGGTCGGCAGCATCCTCAACAGCTACCAGCGCTTCGCGATCCCGGCGCTGAGCCCGGTACTGCTGAACCTGTCGATGATCGGCGCGGCGCTGGCCTCGGCGTACTTCTTCGACAGTTCGATCATGGTGCTGGCCTGGGGCGTGTTCGTCGCCGGCATCCTGCAGCTGGCCTGCCAGCTGCCGTCGCTGGCGAAGCTGGGGCTGCTGCCGCGGCCGAAGTGGGGCGTCGCCCATGCCGGCGTGCGCAAGATCATGAAGCTGATGGTGCCGACCCTGTTCGGCTCGTCGGTGGTGCAGTTCAACCTGCTGTTCAACACCATGGCCGCGTCGTTCCTGGTCGGCGGCAGCATGACTTGGCTGTACTACAGCGACCGCCTGCTGGAATTCCCGCTGGGCATGTTCGGCGTGGCGATCGGCACGGTGATCCTGCCGCATCTGTCCGGGCGCCACGCGGCGACCGACCCGGACGGGTTCTCGAAGGGCCTGGACTGGGGCTTCCGCCTGTGCCTGCTGATCGGCATCCCGGCCTGCCTGGGCCTGATCCTGTGCGCCGGGCCGCTGGTGGCGACGCTGTTCCAGTACCACCGCTTCGACGCGATGGACGCGAAGATGAGCAGCTGGAGCCTGATCGCGCAGTCGACCGCGGTGCCGGCCTTCCTGCTGGTCAAGGTGCTGGCGCCGGCGTTCTATTCGCGGCAGGACACCAGGACGCCGGTGAAATCGGCAGTGGTTTCGGTATTGGTCAATGCGCTGGGCACGGTGCTGCTGTTCGCCGCCGCGCTGGCATGGACCGATGCCGGCCACGCGGCGCTGGCGAAGGCGGGCGGCAACTGGCTGGATGCGCTGGCGCATCTCCCCGGCCTGCACGCGCTGCTGGCGCTGGCGATCGCACTGGCGGGCTGGGCCAACGCGCTGCAGCTGGCCTGGTACCTGCGCCGCGCCGGCGTCTACCGGCGCCAGCCGGGCTGGGGCCGCTGGCTGCGGCAGATCGCGCTGGCCAGCGTGGCGATGGTCGCGGTGCTGCTGGCGCTGCGCGGCCTGTGGCCGGACTGGTCGGCATGGGGCTGGTGGCAGCGCGGCTGGCGGCTGGCGCTGCTGGTCGGTGGCGGCGGCACGGCCTATGCGGCGACGCTGTGGCTGCAGGGCCTGCGTCCGCGCGAGCTGCGGCATTGAGACCGGGCCGCTGCGGCTATACTTCGTTATTCCTATGAGCAGGCTGTTCCGAGACGTCGAAGGCGGGGTGCTGTTCCCGCAGGGTAGCGTGGTCTGCATCGGCGCATTCGATGGCCTGCACCTGGGTCATCGCGCGCTGGTGCGCCACGCGGTCGCGCGTGCGCGCGAACTGGGCGTGCCGGCGGTGGCGCTCAGCTTCGAGCCGCTGCCGCGCGAGTTCTTCTCGAAGGAAATGCCGCCGCCGCGGCTGACCCTGGCGCGGGCCAAGTACCTGGGCCTGCGCGGACTCGGCGCCGATGGCGTCGGCCTGCTGCGCTTCGACGGCAAGCTGTCGGCGATGAAGGCCGAGGATTTCGTGCGCAAGCTGCTGGTCGAACGCCTGCGCGCGCGCGAGGTCTGGATCGGCCCGGAATTCCGCTTCGGCAACCGGCGCGGCGGCGACCTGTCGCTGCTGCAGGCGATGGGCGGGGAACTGGGCTTCGGCGCCGGCGAAATCGAGCCGGTGCAGCGCGGCGGCGAACGCGTGTCGAGCACGCGCATCCGCGAGGCGTTGCGCGGCGGCGGCTTCACCGAGGCCGCGCACATGCTGGGCCGGCCCTACGCGATCGGCGGGCGCGTGGTGCGCGGCCGACAGCTCGGCCGCACGCTCGGTTTCCCGACCGCCAACCTGCGTTTCCCGAAGACCCCGGCACTGTCCGGCATCTACGCGACCTGGGTGCACGGCGTGGCCGAGCGGCCGTGGCCGTCGGTGTCCAGCTTCGGCACGCGCCCGACCGTGGACGGGGTCGAGCCGCTGCTGGAAGCGCACCTGTTCGACTTCGACGGCGACCTGTACGGCCGCCACATCGAGGTCGAATTCGTCGCCAAGCTGCGCGACGAACTGAAATTCCCCGATCTGCAAAGCCTGACCGGGCAGATGCAACGCGATGCGGCCGATGCGCGCCGCATCCTGCACGTGATCGTCCCTGATCAAGAAGCCCGCGCGTCGATGTGCGGGTTTCCCACGGAAGCATGACTGCGAGCCACCGCGTGACGCGAGACTACAAAGCCACCCTGCACCTGCCGGCGACGGATTTCCCGATGCGCGGCGACTTGCCGAAGCGCGAGCCGGACACCCTGGCGCGCTGGGAATCGGAGAACCTGTACGCGAAGTTGCGCGAGAACGCGAAGGGCCGCCCGCTGTTCGTGCTGCACGACGGCCCGCCGTACGCGAACGGCGCGATCCACCTGGGCCATGCGGTCAACAAGATCCTCAAGGACATCATCGTCAAGTCGCGCTACCTGGCCGGCTTCGACGCGCCGTACGTGCCGGGCTGGGACTGCCACGGCCTGCCGATCGAGATCGCGGTCGAGAAGAAGCACGGCAAGGTCGGGGTGAAGCTCGATGCGGCGCAGTTCCGGCAGAAGTGCCGCGAGTACGCCGAGGAGCAGATCGAGATCCAGCGCAAGGACTTCAAGCGACTGGGCGTGATCGGCGACTGGGACAACCCGTACAAGACCCTGAACTTCCGGTTCGAAGCCGACGAGATCCGCGCGCTGGCCAAGATCGTCGGCAACGGCCACCTGGTGCGCGGCGCCAAGCCGGTGCACTGGTGCTTCGACTGCGGCTCGGCCCTGGCCGAGGCCGAGATCGAATACCAGGACAAGACCTCGCCGGCGGTCGACGTGGCCTACGCCGCGCGCGACGCGAGGTCGCTCGCCGCGGCGTTCGGCGCCGACGTGCCGGACGGCGTCGAAATCGCCGTGCCGATCTGGACCACCACGCCGTGGACGCTGCCGGCCTCGCTCGCCGTTTCGCTCGGCGGCGAGCTCGAATACGTGCTGGTCGAGGGCCCGGCGCGCGACGGCGGGCGCCGCTGGCTCGTCCTCGCCGAAGCGCTGGCCGAGCGCGCGCTGCGCCGCTACGGCGTCGCCGACACGGTGGTGCATGCGCGCGCGAAGGGCGCGGCGCTGGAAGGCATCGTGCTGGCGCATCCCTTCTATGCGGACCGCGAGATCCCGATCCTGCTCGGCGAGCACGTCAGCGCCGAAGACGGCACCGGCGCCGTGCACACCGCGCCCGGCCACGGCCAGGAGGACTATGCGGTCGGCCAGGCGTATGGCGTGATCGACAGGTACGCCGCCGCGCAGATCAATCCGGTCGACGGCCGCGGCGTGTACCTGCCGTCCACGCCGCCGTTCGGCGCGCTCGAACTCGCCGGCCAGCACATCTGGAAGGCGAACGACCTGATCGTAGAAGCGCTGCGCGGCAACGGCACGCTGCTTGCGTTCTTCAAGCTCGAGCACAGCTACCCGCATTGCTGGCGGCACAAGACGCCGGTGGCGTTCCGCGCCACGCCGCAGTGGTTCATCTCGATGGAGCAGGCGCACCTGCGCCGCAACGCGCTCGCCGCGATCAAGCAGGTCGGCTGGTTCCCGGCCTGGGGCGAGGCGCGCATCGCCGGCATGGTCGAAGGCCGCCCCGACTGGTGCATCAGCCGCCAGCGCACCTGGGGCGTGCCGATCGCGCTGTTCGTCGACAAGCGGACCCACGACCCGCATCCGCGCAGCGTCGAGCTGCTCGGCAAGGTCGCCGACATCGTCGAGCGGGGCGGCATCGACGCGTGGTACGCGCTGGATCCGGCCGAACTGCTCGGCGACGAGGCGAAGGACTACGACAAGGTCACCGACATCCTCGATGTCTGGTTCGATTCCGGCGTGACCCACGAAGGCGTGCTGCTGGAGCGCGGCTTCGGCAAGCCGGCCGACCTGTACCTGGAAGGTTCCGACCAGCACCGCGGCTGGTTCCAGTCGTCGCTGCTGACCGGCGTCGCCATCGACAGCCACGCGCCGTACAGGCAGTGCCTGACCCACGGCTTCACCGTCGACGAACACGGCCGCAAGATGTCGAAGTCGCTCGGCAACGGCATCGAGCCGCAGGAAATCATGAAGACGCTGGGCGCGGACATCCTGCGCCTGTGGATCGCCTCGGCCGACTACAGCAACGAGATGGCGCTGTCGCGGGAAATCCTGAAGCGCAACGCCGACGCCTACCGGCGCATCCGCAACACCGCGCGCTTCCTGCTCGGCAACCTGCACGGCTTCGACCCGGTGCGCGACCTGCGCCCGCTCGACGACATGGTCGCGCTGGATCGCTGGATCGTGCATCGCGCATGGGAAATCCAGGAGAAGATCAAGGCGGCCTACGAGCGCTACGACTTCGCCAGCATCGTCCAGCTGCTGCTGAACTTCTGCAGCGTCGACCTCGGTTCGCTGTACCTGGACGTAACCAAGGATCGCCTGTACACGATGCGCGAGGACTCGCGCGGCCGCCGCAGCGCACAGAGCGCGATGTACCGCATCGCCGAGGCCTTCGTGCGCTGGATCGCACCGGTGCTCAGCTTCACCGCGGACGAGATGTGGGGCTATTTGCCGGGCGAGCGCGGCGGCAACGTGCTGTTCGCCACCTGGTACGACGGCCTGGCGCCGCTGCCGGAAGGCGTGCCGCTCTCGGCCGCGGACTTCGACAGGCTGCTCGCGTTGCGCGAGCAGGTTGCCAAGGTGCTGGAGCCGATGCGCGCCAACGGCGTGATCGGCGCGGCGCTGGACGCCGAGATTGCGGTCTCGGCCGGCGCCGCGACCGCGGCGAAATGGAAGCCGATCGAGGACGAGTTGCGCTTCCTGTTCATCAGCGGCGACGTGACCGTGACCCCGGTCGGGGCCGACGAGGTGTTCGTGCTCGCGCAACCGACCGCCAAGCCGAAGTGCGTGCGTTGCTGGCACCATCGCGCCGACGTCGGCGCCTATGCCGACCATCCGGAATTGTGCGGCCGCTGCGTGACGAACGTCGAAGGGCCGGGCGAAGACCGGAAGTGGTTCTGATGCCGAAGGCCGTGAAACCCAACGCGCTGGCCTGGCTGCTCGTTTCGGTCGCCGTCGTCGTGCTCGACCAATGGAGCAAGCAGTGGGTACTGGCGTCGCTGCCGGAGCACGTCCCGGTGCCGGTGATCGATGGCTTCTGGAACTGGTACCGCACCTATAACACCGGTGCGGCGTTCAGTTTCCTGAGCAACGCCGGTGGCTGGCAGATCTGGTTCTTCAGCGCGCTCGCGGTCGCGGTCAGCGGCCTGCTGGGCTTCTGGCTGTCGCGCACGCGGCGCGGCGACTGGCGCACCGCGTTGCCGTACGCGCTGGTGATCGGCGGCGCGCTGGGCAACGTGATCGACCGCGTCCAGCACGGCCACGTGATCGATTTCATCCAGTGGTACGTCGGCGAGCACTACTGGCCGGCGTTCAACGTCGCCGATTCGGCCATCGTCGGGGGGGCGATCGGCATCGCCCTGTTCAGCCTGCTCGACGGCAAGTCGAAGCGGAAGGGGGGATAATGGGCCTGCCGACTTCCCCGCCGAACAACCCGGCCAGCCATGGCCGCGCTGCCTAATATGGATGTCCTGCTCGCCAATCCCCGCGGCTTCTGCGCCGGCGTCGATCGCGCCATCGAAATCGTCAAGCGCGCCATCGAAACCCTCGGCGCGCCGATCTACGTGCGCCACGAGGTCGTGCACAACCGTTTCGTCGTCGACGACCTGAAGCGGCGCGGCGCGGTGTTTGTCGAGGAACTGGACGAAGTGCCGGACGGCGCCACGGTGATCTTCAGCGCCCACGGCGTGTCGCAGGCGGTGCGCGCCGAGGCCGGGCGCCGCGGACTGAAGGTGTTCGACGCGACCTGCCCGCTGGTGACCAAGGTCCACCTGGAAGTCTCGCGCCATTGCCGCGCCGGCCGCGACGTGGTGCTGATCGGCCACGCCGGCCATCCCGAGGTCGAAGGCACGATGGGGCAGTGGAGCCGCGAGGCCGGGACGGGCAGCATCCATCTCGTCGAGGACATCGACGACGTCGCCGCGCTCGAGGTCTCGCAACCCGGCAACCTGGCCTATACCACCCAGACCACGCTGTCGGTCGACGACACCATCGGCATCATCGAGGCGCTGCGCGCGAAATACCCGGCGATCCAGGGCCCGAAGAACGACGACATCTGCTACGCCACGCAGAACCGCCAGGACGCGGTGCGCGACCTGGCGAAGCAGTGCGACCTGGTGCTGGTGGTCGGTTCGCCGAACAGTTCCAATTCCAACCGCCTGCGCGAGCTGGCGCAGCGCGACGGGGTCGAGTCCTACCTGATCGACGGCGCGCACGAGATCGACCCGGCCTGGGTCGCCGGCAAGCGCCGGGTCGGCGTGACAGCGGGCGCCTCGGCTCCCGACGTGCTGGTCGAGGGCGTCATCGCCCGCCTGCGCGAACTGGGCGCCGGTGTCGTCGGCGAGCTGCAGGGGGAACCCGAGAACATGGTGTTCGCCCTGCCCAAGGAATTGCGCCTGCAGCTGGTGAATTGACCGGGCTATCCCCGGTGCCTAAAATTGTCGGTTCGCGCGATCCGCGCCAACCCGGCCGCCGACGGCCGGTTCTCCAGAACAACAGATGCCGGAATAGCTCAGTTGGTAGAGCGGCGCATTCGTAATGCGTAGGTCGTAGGTTCGAATCCTATTTCCGGCACCATCTTCCCAGCCCCCGGGCGAGGTCGGATTCGCGCCCTCGGGGCGCGTCCGGTGCCCTTGCCATGTCCGATTTCCCCGCCTGCCCGCAATGCGGCATGGAAAACACCTACCACGACGGCACCCTGCTGGTCTGCCCGGACTGCGGCCATGAGTGGATCGAAGGCGAGGCCACGGCCGGCGCGGCCGACGAAGACGTCGTCGTGGTCCGCGACAGCAACGGCAACGCGTTGGCCGACGGCGATACCGTCGTGGTCATCAAGGACTTGCCGGTGAAGGGCGGCTCCGGCCCGATCAAGCAGGGCACGGTGTTCCGCGACATCCGCCTCGGCGACGTCGACGGCCACATCTACGACCGCAAGAGCAAGACCTACATCAAGACCGAATTCCTGCGCAAGCAGTAGGGAGCATGCCGTGGCGACGGGTTGGGCCGGCGATGGTGCGGTGCAGGAACAGATCGACGCGACCGTGAAGGACGCGATCCAGCGCGCGCGCAGCCAGTTGCCCAGGGGCGAGAGCCTGGAACGCTGCGAGGAATGCGATGCGCCGATTCCCGAGGCGCGGCGCAAGGCGGTGCCGGGCGTGCGCCTGTGCATCGCCTGCCAGCAGGCGCACGACGAAGAACAACAAGCCTTCAGCGGTTACAACCGCCGCGGCAGCAAGGACAGCCAGTTGCGTTGATTGCGGCGTTGCGATGCGCCATATGCATGCATCATGAACGCATGTAATCAAACCGACGCCGTGCGCTAACCGAAATTCAACGCGCGCCTGCCTATCATGCGCGCACGTCCGCAGCCGCTGCGGTCCGGAGTATCGGCTCTCGCGACCGCGGCCGTTGCGGACGACCACTTTCCCCGGCGCCCGGCGGAACACATGGCGGTTCCGCCGCCCCGCTTGCATGACTTCAGGCAGGCGCGCAGCGATTGCGCCGTGGCATGCTGGATGCCTTTCGCCCGACCCGCGAGGGATCCATGCGCCGCTTGCCCGCCGTCCTGCTGTTCGCCGCCGTTGCTTCCGCCCATGCCGCCGACGAACAGCCGCCGCTGAGCGCGCAGACGCTGTCGTCCGGCGGGCCGGCGGCGCCGGAACAGAAGGCGGTCGCCTTCGACAAGGCGGAACTGGCGTTCAAGCTGATTCCGGAAAGCAGGCGGCTGGAAGGCGATGCGCGGCTGACCTTCGTCGCCAAGCGGCGGCTGCAGCGACTGGTCGTCGATCTCGACAACAACTTCGGCATTTCCGCGGTCGAGGTCGACGGCCAGCCGGTGGCCGCGAACCACTGGCGCAATCCCGACGGCCGCCTGGCCGTCGACCTGCCGCATCCGCTCGAAGCCGGCGCACGCACCGTGCTGCGCATCGTCTACGCCGGCAGCCCGCACCGCGCGCAGCGCGCGCCATGGGACGGGGGCATCGTCTGGACCACCGCGCCGACCGGCGAGCCGTGGATCGCCACCGCCGTCGAAGGCGAGGGCTGCGACCTGTTCTGGCCGTGCATCGACCAGCCGTTCGGCGAGCCGGGCATCGTCGAGCAGCACGTCAGCGTGCCCGCACCGCTGGTCGCCGCCGGCAACGGCGTGCTGCTCGGCGTCGACGAGAAGGACGGCTGGCGCACCTACCACTGGCGCGCGAAGCAGCCGGATACCTATGCGGTCGCGCTGAACGTCGGCCCGTACGAACTGCTGCAGGCCGACTACCGCAGCCGCTACGGCAACACGATCCCGCTGCGCTTCTGGTACCTGAAGGGCAACGCGGCGAAGGCGAAGGAGCTGTTCGCGCAGTTCCCGCTGTTCCTCGACTTCTACGAGGAGAAGATCGGCCCGTATCCGTTCGGCGACGAGAAGATGGGCGTGGTCGAGACCCCGCACCTGGGCATGGAGCACCAGACCATCAACGCCTACGGCAACGGCTACAAGAAGGACGCCTACGGCTACGACTGGCTGCTACACCACGAATTCGCCCACGAATGGTTCGGCAACCAGCTGACCAACGCCGACTGGAACGACATGTGGCTGCACGAGGGCTTCGGCACCTACATGCAGCCGTTGTACCTGCAATGGTCGCGCGGCGACATGGCCTACATGGCCGAACTGATGAAGCAGCGCGCGCTGGTCAAGAACCGCTTCCCGGTGGTGTCGGGCCACAGTTACAACGCCAGCGACGTCTACGACGCCGACAAGGGCCCGGCGCTGGACCTGTACTACAAGGGCTCGCTGGTCCTGCATACGCTGCGCGGACTGATCGGCGACGAGGCCTTCTTCGAGGCGACGCGCAAGCTGGTTTACGGTCGGACCGATCCGCGCCCGGGCAATTTCATGCCGCGTTACGGCGAAACCAGCGATTTCGTCGACGCGGTGAACGCCGCCACCGGCCGCGACTACGGCTGGTTCTTCGACGTCTACCTGAAATCGAAGGCGCTGCCGGCGCTGCGCGCGGCGCGCGAAGGCGGCAAGCTGTCGTTGCGCTGGAAAACCGAGGGCGACAAGCCGTTCCCGATGCCGGTCCAGGTCCGCGTCGGCGACCGCGTCGTCGACCTGCCGATGGCCGATGGCCGCGGCGAAGTCGAAATCGCCGACGGCGAAAGCTGGACGCTGGATCCGCATTCGAAGGTGCTGCGCGACGCGCCGGAAATCGAGGCGTTCCAGAAGGACGCCGCGGAACGTGCGCAGGCCGCGAAGAATTAGCCGCGGTTACGCGCCCTGCAGTCGGCGCACGACGCCGTGGCCGGCGACGAAGCCGCTGGCGAAGCACGCGGTCAGCAGGTAGCCGCCGGTCGGCGCTTCCCAGTCGAGCATCTCGCCGGCGCAGAACGTGCCGGGCCTCGTTCGCAGCATCAGGTCCGCGTCCAGCGCTTCCAGCTTCACCCCGCCGGCGCTGCTGATCGCTTCGGCGATCGGGCGCGGGCGCAGCAGCCGCAGCGGCAGGCGCTTGATCGTCCGCGCGAGCAGCAGCGCGTCGCCCGTTTGCGCCTTGTCCAGCGCTTCGTGGAGCAGGGCGACCCTGACGCCGTCGAGTCCGGCCTGCCGACGCAGGTGTTCGCCGAGGCTGCGGCCGTTGCGCGGTTTCCCCAGGTCGCGTTGCAGCCGCGCGAGGTCGCGGCCGGGGGCCAGGTCGAGTTGCAGCGCCGCCGAGCCGTCGCGTTCGATCGCGTCGCGCAGTTCTGCCGCCAATGCGTAGACCAGGCTGCCCTCGATGCCGTAGGCGCTGGCCACGCATTCGCCCTGCAACGAATGTCCTTGCCCGCGCGCATCCCGCCAGTGTGCGACGACGGGTTTCAGCGGCGCACCGGCGAACTTGTCGCGGAAGAATCCGCTCCAGGCCACGTCGAAGCCGCAGTTGGCCGGTTTCAGCGGCGCGACCGCGATGCCGGCAGCGGACAGCGTCGCCTGCCATGCGCCGTCCGATCCGAGTTCCGGCCAACTGCCGCCGCCGAGCGCGAGCACGGTCGCATCGGCGGTTGCCGCGATCTCGCCTTGCGCCGTCGCGAATCGCAGCGCCCCGGTTGCGTCCCAGCCCAGCCAGCGATGGTGCACGTGGAAGCGCACGCCGGCGTCGCGCAGCCGTCGCACCCAGCCGCGCAGCAGCGGCGCGGCCTTGAGGTCGCTCGGGAATACGCGGCCGGAACTGCCGACGAAGGTTTCCACGCCCAGTCCGCGCGCCCATTCGCGCAGGGCATCGGCATCGAAGGCGTCGAGCCAGCGGCCGACTTCGCCGGCGCGCTCGCGGTAGCGCCCGTCGAACGCGGGGCGCGGCTCGGAATGGGTCAGGTTCAGGCCGCCCTTGCCGGCGATCAGGAACTTGCGCCCGACCGAACCCTTGGCGTCGTAGACATCGATCTCGATGCCCGCCGCGCGCGCGACCTCGGCCGCCATCAGGCCGGCCGGGCCGCCGCCGATGACGGCCAGGTGCTTGCGTTGCGGGGTGGGGGAATCCATCGGCAGATTCTATGCGGCAATCGACGCGGGCAATGACCGTCGGCACGGGGGGCGGGCCGCGGCGATGGGTTATCGTCGCGGTCCGGATCCTTTTTGGGGGGAATGCCATGCGGGGACACAGACTGCTGACCACGGTTTTCGCGGCCATCGTTGCGGCGACGCCATGGCCCGCGCTGGCCGCCGACGACCGGGCGCCGGCCGATTTCGATGCCTACGTCGACAACGTGCGCAAGACCTTCGACGTGCCGGGCATCGCCGTGGCCGTCGTCAAGGACGGCGAGGTGGTGCTGGCCAAGGGCTACGGCGTGCGCGACGTGGAAAGCGGGCAGCCGGTCGGCGCCGACACCCTGTTCGCCATCGCGTCCAACACCAAGGCCTTCACCGCGGCTTCGTTGTCGATGCTGGCCGACGAGGGCAAGCTGAAGATGGACGATCGGGTCATCGACCACCTGCCGTGGTTCCAGATGTCCGACCCGTACGTGACCCGCGAGATGCGCATCCGCGACCTGCTGGCGCACCGCAGCGGTTTGAGCCTGGGCGCGGGCGACCTGCTGTACTGGCCGACCACGACCTACAACAACCGCGAGGTCGCCGAGCGCCTGCGCCACGTGCCGTTGAAGGGCGGTTTCCGCGAACGGTACGCCTACGACAACATCCTGTTCGGCGTGGCCCAGCTGGTGGTCGAAGCGGCCAGCGGCATGCCGTACGAACAGTTCCTGCGCACGCGCATCTTCGCGCCGCTGGGCATGGAGCACACCCGCTACAACAGCGACCGCCTGCAGCCCGGCGACGACGTGGCCACCGGCTATGCGAAGGCGGACTTCAACAAGCTGCAGCCCGCGCCGCGCATGACCTGGTCGAACGTGGCCGGCGCCGGCGGCCTGTATTCCAGCGTCAACGACCTGAGCAAGTGGGTGCGCGCGCAACTCGACGGCGGGGTGATTTCCGGCGAGGGCGACGATGCGAAGCGCTTGTTCAGCGAGCAGCGCCAGCGCGAGATGTGGAGCGTGCTGACCCCGATCCCGGTGCCGAAGCCGGCGGTGCCGGAGCTGGCCGCGGCGATGCCGAATTTCGCCGGCTACGGCGAGGGCTGGAACCTGACCGATTACCGCGGCCACAAGCTGGTCTGGCACACCGGCGGCTGGCCGGGCATGGTGTCGCGCATCACCCTGGTGCCGGAACTCAAGCTGGGCGTGATCGTGCTGACCAACCAGGAAGTCGGCGCCGCCTACAACGCGGTGACGATGCGCGCGCTGGACGATGGCCTGGGCTTGCCGCAGACCGACTGGACCGCGGCCTACGCTGCGGCGCTGGCGAAATCGCGGGGCAAGGCCGACGAGAGCTGGCAGAAGCACCTGGCCGCGCGCAACGCGAAATCGAAGCCGTCGCTGCCGCTGTCCGCCTACGCCGGCACCTACCGCGACCCGTGGTACGGCGACGTGGTCGTGGCGATGGAGCAGGGCAAGCCGGTGATGCGCTTCTCGCGCACGGCCGACCTGGTCGGCACGCTGGAGCACTGGCAGCACGACACCTTCATCGTGCGCTGGCACCAGCGCTGGCTCAACGCCGACGCCTTCGTCGATTTCGACCTGGACGAGGACGGCAAGATCGTCGGGGCGACGATGAAGGCGGTATCGCCGCTGACCGATTTCAGCTTCGATTTCCAGGACCTGGACTTGCGTCGGGTCGAGGCAAGCTCGGGCAAGTGAGGCTTCAGGCCGGACAGCGCTGACGATTGCTATCGGGATGAACTCCGGACCTTACCGCTGGCGGACCGCCGTGAGGCGTCACTTGCCCTGGTTCCTCATCGACCTTGGCGTGGCCGACAAGGGGCAGGACTGCGAGGCAGCCGGAGGCTGGCACGAGTGGTACAACCTCGATGGCGAAAACAGCGGTTGTTACCACTGCAAGGTAGTCAGGCCGGGACGCCTGTGGGAAACGCCGGGAACTCCGGTTCCCTGATTGCGCGCTTGAACGGCGGCCGAGTGAACCTACTCGACGCCGAGCAGCTCCACGTCGAACACCAGCGATGCGTTCGGCGGGATCACCCCGCCGGCGCCTTCGCTGCCGTAACCATCCCGGGCCGGGATCAGCAGGGTGCGCTTGCCGCCGACGCGCATGCCGGCCACGCCTTCGTCCCAGCCGGGAATGACCTGGCCGGCGCCGAGCGCGAAGGTGAACGGCTGGTTGCGGTCGCGGGAGCTGTCGAACTTCAGGCCATGCTTGTCCGCCGCGGTCTGCTCGTACAGCCAGCCGGTGTAGTGCACGGTCACTTTGTGCCCCGTAACGGCTTCCACGCCGGTACCCACAACGGTATCGACGCGCTGCAGTTCGGCCACGTCGCCGCCGGTGTAGGGTGCCGGCGCGGGCGCGCAGGCGGACAACAGCAGGGCGGTGGCCAGCAGCCAGGACGGAAGTCGCATGCGGATCCTCGGTTCGGTCGGGGTGCGACAGGGTAGCGCACGCGCGCGGGACCGGGCAGGGGCGGCGGGGCCGGGTAAAATGCGCGGATGATCCTGAATATCGCCGCCTACCACTTTGCATCGATCGATGATCCCGATGCGTTCGCCGCCGCCTTGCGCGCCAGCGCGCAGGCGCTGGAACTGCGCGGCACGATCCTGGTCGCGGGCGAGGGCGTGAACCTGTTCCTGGCTGGCGGCGAGGCGGCAATCCGCGGCTTCGTCGACGAATTGCGCGCCGATCCGCGTTTCGCCGGCATCGTCGTCAAGGAAAGCCGGAGCGAATCCGTGCCGTTCGCGCGGCTGAAGGTCAAGGTCAAGCCGGAGATCATCAGCTTCCGTCGCGAAGGTTCGTCGCCGCTGGCCGGCCGCGCACCCGTCGTCGCGCCCCGCACGTTGCAGCGCTGGCTGGAGCAGGGCCACGACGACGACGGCAGGCGCGTGGTGCTGCTGGACACGCGCAACGTGCAGGAGGCCGGACATGGCAGCTTCGCCAATGCGGAAATCCTGCCGATCGCCAAGTTCACCGAGCTGCCGGCGGAAGTGGAAGCGCGCAAGGCCGGCTGGGCCGACGCCACCGTGGTCAGCTTCTGCACCGGCGGCATCCGCTGCGAGAAGGCGGCGCTGTGGATGCGCAACGAAGCCGGCATGGACAACGTGCTGCAGCTCGACGGCGGGATCCTCGGCTATTTCGAACAGGTCGGCGGCTACGGCTACGAGGGCCGCTGCTTCGTGTTCGACGGGCGCGTGGCGCTGGATCCGGGGCTCGCGCCGATGGTCGATGCGTGATTCCCGCGGCGGCGGGATGCTGAATTCCGCCGCGAGCGGCTGGAAATGCGCCGGCGCCGGCTTTATCACTTGCGCATGATCCCGTATTCGATCCTCGACCTCGCCCCGGTCTGCGAAGGCAGCGACGCGGCGCAGGCCTTCCGCAACTCGCTCGACCTCGCCCGGCACGCCGAAAGGCTGGGCTACACCCGCTTCTGGCTGGCCGAGCACCACAACATGCCGGGCATCGCCAGCGCCGCAACCGCGGTGCTGATCGGCCACGTCGCCGGCAGGACGCAGCGCATCCGCGTCGGTGCCGGCGGGGTGATGCTGCCGAACCACTCGCCGCTGCAGGTGGCCGAACAGTTCGGCACGCTGGCTTCGCTGTATCCGGGGCGCATCGACCTGGGCCTCGGTCGCGCGCCCGGCACCGACCAGGCCACCGCGCGGGCGTTGCGCCGCTATTTCGAGGGTGCCGACGAATTCCCGCGAGACGTGCAGGAACTGCTGCACTACTTCGAACCGGCGCAGCCGGGGCAGCCGGTGCGCGCGGTGCCCGGCGCCGGACTCGACGTGCCGGTGTGGATCCTCGGCTCCAGCCTGTTCGGCGCGCAACTCGCCGCGGCGCTGGGCCTGCCGTACGCGTTCGCGTCGCACTTCGCCCCGGACGCGATGGACCAGGCCTTGCAGGTCTATCGCCGCCAGTTCCACCCGTCGAAGCATCGCGAGCGGCCGCATGCGATGCTGGGCCTGAACGTGATCGCCGCCGAAACCGATGCCGAAGCGAAGCGGCTGTTCACCACCGCGCAGCAGGCCTTCGTCAACCTGCGCCGCGGCCGGCCGGGGCTGATCCCGCCGCCGATCGACGATATCGAAAGCTACTGGCAGCCGCACGAGAAGGCTGGTGTCGAACAGGCGCTGGCGTGCAGCGTGGTTGGCGGGCCGGAGACGGTGGAACGGGGCATCGCCGCCTTCATCGAGCGCCACCAGCCGGACGAATTGATGCTGGTGGCCAACATCTACGACCATCGGCTGCGGCTGCGCTCGTTCGAGATCGCCGCCCAGGCCCTCCGGGGGCCGTAGCCGCCCGCCGGAAGCGGTTACAGGCCGCTTCCGGCGGGGCTTCCGCCGAAACTGAACGAAAATCGCAGAAAGCGTTAGCTTTTTGTCCGAAACCTGCGTATCGTGCGCGGCACTGTGTTTTGCCAGGGTCACGGTTCATCGTGGGCCTGATGCGGTAGATCCAACGATCGGCTTCATCTTTCCGCTTTACCTCGCCTGCAAACCCCAGTCTCGGCCCGGAGGTCCCGCGGCCGCGATCTTTTTCCATCCGTTTCAGGAGTAATGCAAAGATGTCCGATCGTCAGACCGGTACCGTCAAGTGGTTCAACGACGCCAAGGGTTTTGGCTTCATCACCCCGGCCAATGGCCCCGACCTGTTCGTGCACTTCCGCTCGATCCAGGGCAACGGCTTCAAGACGCTGAAGGAAGGCCAGCAGGTCTCCTTCGTCGCCGTGCAGGGCCAGAAGGGCATGCAGGCCGACCAGGTGCAGCCGCTGTAATTTCGACCCAACCAGTCGAACCGAAGAACGCCGGGCCTGTCCCGGCGTTTTTTATTGGCCGGGGGCGGCCGTAAGATGCGGCGGACCCCGATGGCGCCGCGACGATGACCGGAACCCTTGCCGACTGGCAGCACCTGATCCGCGACGTGCCCGACTTCCCGAAGCCGGGCATCGCGTTCAAGGACATCACCCCGCTGCTGGCCAATCCCGACGGCTTCCGCGCGACGTTGCGGGCGCTGGCGCAGCCGTGGCGCGGCACCGAACTGGAAGCGGTGGTGGGCATCGAATCGCGCGGCTTCATCCTCGGGGCGGCGCTGGCCGCCGAGCTCGGCGTTGGCTTCGTGCCGGTGCGCAAGCCGGGCAAGCTGCCGGCGGCCACGCTGAAGCAGAAATACCAGCTCGAATACGGCACCGATTGCCTGCACGTTCACGCCGATGCGGTGCAGCCCGGCGAACGCGTGCTGCTGGTCGACGACGTGCTGGCCACCGGCGGCACGCTGCTGGCGACGCTGGCGCTGGCGCGGCGACTGGGCGCCCGCGTGGCCGGCGCCGCGGTGCTGATCGAACTGTCCGCGCTCGGCGCCCGTACGCGCTGGCCGCGCGAAGTGCCGCTGGAGAGCGTACTGAAGTTCTGAGCCCGCTACGCGGCGGATTCGAGTTCGTCGAAATCCTCGTCGCGCAGCGCCAGGAAGGCCCAGAACGGCACGTCGCGCCCGGTCCAGTCGGCGCTGGCTTCGTCGAGGATCGACAGCAGCATGTCGAAATCGCCCTCGTCGGCGCTGCGCATCCCGCCGGCGCCTTCGAACAGCAGCACGTAGCCCTTCGCCGGCAGCCACGACAGGTCGCGCAGGCTGTCGGACAGCGCGTCCCAGTTGTGGCCGCTGGTCGCCGGGAAGTCCAGCGCCAGCGCCACGCGCAACAGCAGCGCGCGCTTGTCGGTGCAGCCGAGCAGGTCGATGCGCCGCGCCAGCAGGCCGGCGTCCTGCGCGGCGGCGGCCAGGGTGGCGATGTCGTCGCCGCCGACGAAGAACACGCCGGCGCGCGCCGGGTCTTCCAGGCCGAGGTCGAAGCCGGAATCGGTCATGGGCTGCTCCCGTCGAGCGCGTACTCGAAGCGGCGGAAGGATTCGTAATGGTCGTCGGTGTACCAGTACTTGCGGGGCGGAGTGCCGCCGGTGACGATGCGCCGCGCGCCGCGGTGGTCCAGGCCGGGCGTCTCGACCGTGTATTCGTGGTAGTACCCGCGCGCCTGCCTGGGCAGGCGGCCTTCGCGGTTGCCGAACACCGTACCGTCCTGGCGATGCGGGAACGGGCCGCCGCGCGCGATCAGGCGCAGCGTCGCGCGCGCTTCCGGCGGCAGGAAGGCGGGCAGGGCCGCGCCCGCGGAACCGGCTCCGGATTGCGCGGGCATTTCGCGCGGCAACGGCTCGGGCGCCGGCATGGAAGCGGGAACGGCAACGGTCGCCGGCGTGTCGTGCGCGGCCTGCTGCTGCGGTGTGGAACGCAACCACCACCACGCGGCGAGCAAGACGCAGGCCAGGGCCAGGATCGTGGATTTGCGCATCGGCGATTCCTTCGCGCGGGTGACGACGCAAGGGTAAAGTATCCGCGGTCCCTGCGGATGAACGCCATGCCCGCGAAGAACGCCCCGAGCCACGACCCGCGCATCGATGCCTACATCGCGAAAAGCGCCGAGTTCGCCCGGCCGATCCTGGTCCACCTGCGCACGCTGGTGCACGAGGCCTGCCCGCAGGCCGTGGAAACGATCAAGTGGGGCATGCCGTTCTTCGTGTACGCCGGCGCGCCGCTGTGCAACATGGCCGCGTTCAAGCAGCACGTCGCGTTCGGATTCTGGAAGCACGCGCTGGTCGTGGGCGCAGGCAGCGAACGAGAAGGAATGGGCAGCTACGGCAAGATGGCGTCGCTCGGGGACCTGCCGCCGGAAAAGACGCTGCTGGCGCATTTCAAAAAGGCGATGGCGCTGAACGAGCAGGGCGTGAAATCGCCGGCCGCGCGCAAGGCCGCGCCGAAACCGCCGCCGCAAGCGCCGGCCGACCTGCTCGCGGCGCTGAAGAAGAACGGGGCCGCGCAGGCGACCTTCGATGCCTTCCCGCCGAGCTGCAAGCGCGAATACGTCGAATGGATCACCGAGGCCAAGCGCGAGGAAACGCGGGCCCGGCGGTTGGCGCAGGCCGTCGAGTGGATGGCCGAAGGCAAGCGGCGCAACTGGAAGTACGAGGGCTGCTGACTGTGCAGGAGCGGCGTAAGCCGCGACCGCGTACTTTCCGGGCCTACGAAAACATCCGCAGACATCTGGACATGGCGGTCGCGGCTTACGTCGCTCCTACAAGATCAATAGACGGTGTCCGTGCGCAGCACCGGGTAGCGGTTGTAGCCCGTGTCCCAGGCCGGATGCCGGCGATAGAAGAACTCCAGCCGCGCCTGCGGGTCCTTGGCGAAGGCCGGGTCGTCCTTCAGCTTCTTCTCGAATTCCGCCTTCAGCTTCGGATCACGCGCCAGCATCAGCCGCGCCTGTTCCTCGGCCACGTAGGCTTCCATGTATTCCTTGCGCTCGAAGGCGTTGTTGAATTCGCCCCATGCCGCCATCGAGTCCGGCGCCTGCGGCTCCAGCAGGTTGACCAGCAGGCGCGATTTGGCCTGCGCGATCGGAACGTACAGGGTGCCGGCCGCGATCCCGACGGTGTCGTCCTGCCAGGCGCCGCGGACAGTCGCGCGCTGGTGGCCTTCGACCGAGTTCGCGGCGAATTCGACCTTGTCGGCGACGAAGGCCTGCACCTTCACGTGGCTGGTCGAATTGGCCAGCACGCGGTAGTCGATGCCGTGCTGCAGCAGCCAGCGCGCCACCATGGCGGCGTATTCCGGCGGAACGAAATAGCCGCCCTTCGGCGCGACGACCACGGTGTCCGGCACGATGGTGTCGCGCAGCGGCAATTTCCAGACCTGCGGCTTGCTTTCGTCGTAGCGGGTCATGGTCGCGCCGGAAATCTCCGACGGCGATCGCGTGTATTCGTAGCTGAGGAAATCGACCGTGCGCACCGCGTCGGTGGCCTTGTGGTCCAGCGCCACCGGCCGGCCGCCGAGTCGCGCGGCGCGCGCGTCGGCGGCGTGCGCCAGCGCCAGCCAGTGCTGCGCGTTCGCGGCGGTCAGTTCCAGCGCGTCGAGCACGGTGTCGTGCGTGGCGCGCACGCGCTCGGGATAGGTGCGCCACGAATGCGTCTCCACCAGGATGCCGATGCGGTTGCGCAGCTGGAAATAACCGTGCGAGAAGCGCGGCGTCGATACGTCATCGACGAAACCGGAGGCCGGGTCGTCGTCGACCACGAAGCTGGGGTAGAACCCCAGCGGCAGCGAGCCCTGCGTCGCCAGTTTCGCGACGATGCCGTCCTTCAGCGCGCGGCCGGCCTCGCGCAGCGCCTCGTCGCCGGAATTGGTCGGCTCGCCGGTGATCGAGATGTCGTGGCGGAACTTGGCGCCGTCGGTCACGTGCAGGTCCAGCGTGACCAGCGGGTCCCAGCGCTGCACCAGGTCCAGCATCGCCTGCATTTCCGGCGAGTCCGCCTTCACGTAGTCGCGGTTGAGGTTGTAGCGCTGCGCGGTGGTGCGGAAGCCCATTTCCTTCGGCCCGCGCTGGTTGGGGCGGTTCCAGGCGCGGAAGTTCTCGTGGCCGTCGACGTTGAACACCGGCACGAACACCAGCACCACCTTGTCCAGCACGCCCGCGCCGGTCTTGCCTTCCAGCAGTTCGCGCAGCAGCAGGAAGCCGGCGTCCTTGCCGTCGATCTCGCCGGCGTGGATGCCGCCCTGCGCCAGCAGTACCGGCAGGCCGCGCTCGTGCGCGGTCTTGGCGTCGAGCGCGCCGCTGGTCGAGGCGACCAGCGCCTTCATCGGCCGGCCCTGCGGCGTGGTGCCGAAGTCGGTGCAGCGCACCGCCTGCGGGTACGCCTGCTGGAATGCGTCGCACAGCGCGATCACTTCGTCGTAGCGGCCGGTTTCGGTGAAGCCGCTGCGTTCGGCGTGGGTACTCAGGTCCGCCGCGGAGGCGGGCAGGGCGAGGGCGGCACAGAGGGCGAGAGCGGGCAGGCGGCCGAAGGTCTGGCGCATGGCGGGTCCGGAGGCGGAAAACCGGCATGATGCCCGCAATGCGGCGCGCGCGCAGCCATGACCGGCGGGGTTCGATTCGCGCTGGCCGATACGGTACCCTTCCCGAGATTTTCCGCAGGAACAGAGGATGAGCACGACTGCCGGGACCGCGCCGGCGCGCCTGCCGCGCCAGATTCCCTACATCATCGGCAACGAAGCCTGCGAGCGCTTCAGCTTCTACGGGATGCGCAACATCCTGACCCCGTTCCTGGTTTCGATGCTGCTGCTGTACGCCCCGGAGGCCGAACGCGCCGGCATCGCCAAGGACGTGTTCCACAGCTTCGTCATCGGCGTGTACTTCTTCCCGCTGCTCGGCGGCTGGCTGTCCGACCGCTACTTCGGCAAGTACAACACGGTGCTGTGGTTCAGCCTGATCTACTGCGCCGGCCACGCCTGCCTGGCCTTGTTCGACGACAACCGGCAGGGTTTCTATGCCGGCCTGTTCCTGATCGCGTTCGGTTCCGGCGGAATCAAGCCGCTGGTGGTGTCGTTCGTGGGCGACCAGTTCGACCAGCACAACAAACACCTGGCGAAGGTCGTGTTCGACGCGTTCTACTGGACCATCAATTTCGGCAGCTTCTTCGCCTCGCTGCTGATGCCGATCTTCCTGCGCGAATACGGCCCGGCGGTGGCGTTCGGCATTCCCGGCATCCTGATGTTCGTCGCCACCTTCGTGTTCTGGCTGGGGCGCAGGCGGTACGTGCGGGTCCCGCCGACCCGCGGCGCCGACCCGGATTCGTTCTTCAACGTGGCCCGCACCGCGTTGCTCGCGAGGGCCGAAGGGCAGGGAAGGCCGGGATTGCTGGTCGCCGGCTGCGGCGCGCTGCTGGCGCTGGCGATCCTGCTGTGCTGGGCGCTGGAGCCGGCGTGGTGGCCGGAGAAGTTCGAGTTCGTGATCAGCTTCTGCCTGGCGCTGGGTGCGCTGATCGCGTTCGGCGGCATCGGTACCTGGCTGCAGCTGGAACGCGCGCGCGGTCGCCACGCCGACAGCGCGGTGGACAGCGTGCGCGCGGTGCTGCGCATCCTGATCGTGTTCGCGTTGGTGACGCCGTTCTGGTCGCTGTTCGACCAGAAGGCTTCCACGTGGATCCTGCAGGGCAACCAGATGCGCGTGCCGCACGAGGCCTGGTGGTGGCCGAGCTGGCTGGTCAGGGAGCCGGCGCAGATGCAGGCGCTGAACCCGCTGCTGGTGATGCTGGTGATCCCGTTCAACAACCTGGTGCTGTACCCGGCGCTCCGGAGGATCGGCTTCGAGCCGACCGCGCTGAAGAAGATGGGCTGGGGCATCGCGATTTCCGGCCTGGCCTGGGTCGTGGCCGGCCTGATCCAGTTGCGCATCGACGGCGGCGCGTCGACCTCGCTGGCGTGGCAGGCGCTGCCGTACGTGCTGCTGACCTTCGGCGAGGTGCTGGTGTCGGCGACCGCGCTTGAGTTCGCCTACAGCCAGGCGACGCTGGCGATGAAGGGCGTGATCATGGCGTTCTGGTACCTGTCCGTGACCTTCGGCAACCTGTGGGTGCTGTTGACCAACGCCGGCGTCCGCAACGAGGCGGCGAAGGGCGTCATCGCCGCCAGCGGCCTGGGCGAGAACGCCTTCCTGATGTTCTTCTTCGCCGGCTTCGCCTTCGTCGCGGCGCTGGCCTTCGCCGGCTACGCGCGTCGCTACCCGATGCAGGACAACTACCGAGCCACCGCCTAGGAATCCCGATGCAATCCCCGATCACCTTCGTCCTGATCGCCGTCACCGCCGTGGTCTCGTGGCTGGCCTTCAACAACCGCAAGCTGGCCGACCGGCTGATCCTGTGGCCGCCGGCGATCGACAGGCACCGGCAGTACGACCGCTTGCTGACCTACGGCTTCATCCACGCCGATTTCAGCCACCTGTTGTTCAACATGATCACGCTGTTCTTCTTTGGCCGCTACATCGAGGCGAGGATGCTGCAGTTCGGCGGCAACATGCTGGTCTATCCGTTGTTCTACCTGTCGGCGCTGGTGGTCTCGATCCTGCCGACCTACCTGAAGAACCAGAAGAACCCGAACTACCTGAGCCTCGGCGCATCCGGCGCGGTGTCGGCGGTGCTGTTCGCCTTCATCCTGCTGGAACCGTGGGCGCTGATCTTCGTGTTCTTCGTGCCGATGCCAGCGATCCTGTACGCGGTCGCCTACGTGGCCTACAGCATCTGGATGGACCGCAGGGGCGGCGACCGCATCAACCACAGCGCGCACCTGGCCGGCGCGGCCTACGGGGTGATGTTCATGCTGATCATGAAGCCGGAAGTGCTGGGCCACTTCCTGCATGCGCTGACGAATCCCTCGTTCGCGCGCTGACGATCCGGAAAGGGCTCGCCATGCCGGGAGCCCGCGGGCGGCAGCTTGCCTGCGCGCCCGTGCGTCGTCCGGCCTGCCCGCTCAGATCGCCTGGAAGGCGTTGGCGCGGGATTTCTCCACGGCGGGCGCGTTGTACGAACTCATCAGGCGCTCGTAGACGGCCTTGTTCAGGCGCTCGAACTCCCAGTCGTTGGTGTGGCCGGCGATGGTCAACTGGTACAGGCCTTCCAGCAAGGTGAAGTCGCTGGCGGCGGCGCTGTTCTGGATGGTCTCGTGCAGGCTCATGGCATCCCCCTGGTCGATGGACAAGATCTTCATGACCGGGACACGCAGGAACCGTGCCAACCCCCTTTGCCGGGCGAAAAGCCCTTTCGCAGCGGGCTTTCCGGGCAGGCCGATGGCAGAAAGTGACGTTCAGCGTCCGCATCTGCCAAGCCGGCCGGGGTTGGCGCAAAATGCCCGGGTCGAAACCCGAAGGAGCAGTCCGATGACGCAACAGGACGACTACGCGATCCAGCACCGGCCGGAACAGGGCCGTTTCACCGCCGAAGTCGACGGCCACGAAGCCGAGCTGGTCTACCGGATGCGCAACGGGCACATGGTCATCGAGCATACCGGGGTGCCGGAAGCCATCGGCGGCCGCGGCATCGCCGCCGCACTGGTCAAGGCCGCGCTGGAACACGCGCGCGCCGACGGCCTCAAGGTGACGACGCCCTGTTCCTATGCGGCGCTGTACATCCGCCGCCACCCCGAATACGAGAGCCTGCTGATGTAGGCGGGTGCCGGTACCCGAATCGCCGCGACACGGTCGTCGCGGGAACACCACAAGGAGTCCGTACATGGTGAAGGCAAGGTCATTCCAACCGGTATTGCTGTGCGCGGCGCTCGCGACCGTGCTGGCCGCATGCAAGCCCGATGCCGGCGTGCCGGCCGAGGCGCCGGGGGCGCCGGGAGAGTCGGCCGCGCCAGCGGCGGACGCGGCGCTGAAGGACGAGATCGAGAGCAACGGGCGCTATCTCGTCGGCATCAGCTACCCGCCCGGCATCGGGCGCTATCCGGGCCTGGCCAAGGTCGTCGGCGATTACGCGCGCGAACAGCGCGCCAGCCTGATGCAGGCGGTCGAGGCGCTGGGCGACGACAGGCCCACCGCCCCCTACGAGTTGTCGCTGGCCTTCGAACAGATCCTGGACACGCCGCAACTGGTCGCGGTCAAGGCCGAAGGCAGCCGCTACACCGGCGGCGCGCATGCCGAACCGCTGGTCGCGCGCTTCGTCTGGCTGCGGCAGCAGGACCGGTTGCTGGGCGCCGACGAACTGATCCCGTCGGCGGAAGGCTGGCTGGCGGTCAGCGGCTACGTGCGCGAACAACTGCACACCCAGGTCTCGGTGCGCGCCGACGCCGAGGAGATGACGCCGGAGGCCCGCGCCGAATTCGTGCGCAACGCCGACAGGATGATCGACGCGGGTACCGAGCCGGACGCGGCCAGCTTCCGCCAGTTCCAGCCGGTGCTCGACGCCGGCGGCAAGATCGTCGCGTTGCGCTTCGTGTTCCCGCCATACCAGGTCGGCCCGTATTCCGACGGCACCCAGTCGGTGGACGTGCCGGCCGCGGTGCTGCGCCCGTACCTGGCGCCGGAACACGCGGGGCTGTTCGGTGGATGAGCGGCTGCTGCCGGCGACGCGCTCCCGCTATCGCCAGCGGGTCGAGGCGTTGCTGGCCGAAGCCGACGTGCGGATCGGCGGCGAGCGCCCGTGGGACCTGCAGGCGCACGACCCGCGCCTGTACGCGCGGGTGCTGGCGCAGGGCTCGTTGGGCCTGGGCGAAAGCTACATGGACGGCTGGTGGGACGCCGGTTCGCTCGACGGCTTCCTGTACCGGCTGCTGCAGGCGCGGCTCGACGAACGCGTGCACGGCGCGGGCGAGATCCGCGACGCGATCTTCGCGCGCCTGTTCAACCTGCAGACGCGCAACCGCAGCCGCGAGGTCGGCGAGCGCCACTACGACCTCGGCAACGACCTGTACGCGGCGATGCTGGGCCGGCGCCTGGTGTACAGCTGCGGCTACTGGCGCAACGCCGACAACCTCGACGATGCGCAGGAAGACAAGCTCGACCTGGTCTGCCGCAAGCTGCGGCTGAAGCCGGGCATGAAGGTGCTGGACATCGGCTGCGGCTGGGGCGAGGCGCTGAAGTACGCGGCCGAAAGCTACGGGGTCAGCGGCGTCGGCGTGACCATCTCGAAGGAGCAGGCCGGGTTCGCGCGCGACTTGTGCCGGGGGCTGCCGGTCGAGATCCGCCTGCAGGACTACCGCGACATCGACGAGCCGTTCGACGCCGCGTTCTCGATCGGCATGTTCGAGCACGTCGGGGTCAAGAACTACCGTGCCTATTTCGAAACGGTGCGGCGTTGCCTGCCGGACGACGGGTTGTTCCTGTTGCACAGCATCGCCACCAACACGTCGGCCCACCGCACCGACGCATGGATAGGCAAGTACATCTTCCCCAATTCGATGCTGCCTTCGGCCGTGCAGATCGCGCAGGGCTGCGAGGGCCTGTTCGTCGTCGAGGACTGGCACAACTTCGGCACCGACTACGACCGCACGCTGCAGGCGTGGCGCGAGAACGTCGAAGCGGCGTGGAACGCTCCCGACAAAAGCGCGCTCGCCGCACGCTACGACGAACGCTTCCGCCGCATGTGGCGCTTCTACCTGGCCGGCTCGATGGCGACCTTCCGCAGCCGCCGCTCGCAGCTGTGGCAGATCGTGCTGTCGCCGCGCGGGGTGCCGGGCGGGTACGTCGCGCCGCGGTGAATCGGTGAGCGGCGGTAGCCTGCTTTTTGTGACCACGATCGGGGGTGTTGCGCGCGCATCAGACTTGGGATACGAATAGGCCGTGCCAGCAGCGCACGAAGAGGGGAAGGGTCTGATGGCAGGGACGATGTCACGGATTGCAGCCAGCGGATTAGGCGTTCTCCTGCTGTTCGGGGCAGGCGGCGGCATCGCTTCGCCCCCGGTCGACTTCAAGGCTGCGCAGGCCCGTGATGCGAATATCGCGACCCTGCGGCGACTGCTCGACCAGCCCGAAGGACAGATCGACCTGGCGCGGGCCAAGGTCGCGATTGACCACATGGTCGATCCCACGGTGGACATGGATGGCACGTTGCGCCAGGTCGACCAGTGGGTCGCCAAAATCCGTTCCCGCTTCCCGCCTGGCGCTACCAACAAGGCGAAAGCGGACGTCCTCGTCTCGACGCTCTACGAGCCCGGCCCGTGGAACGACCGTCGCCCCTTTGGCTACGACTACGCCGATCCCTACGGGCGGGACATCAGGAAGTCACTGTTGTCCACCTATCTGGCGACCCGCAAAGGGCAATGTGTCGTCATGCCGACGTTCGTTGCCCTACTGGGCCAGAAACTCGGCTTGCCCATGACGCTGACGACGGTCCCCTACCATCTGGTCGTCAAATACGGCGACGAAGAGCAAGGCGCCTGGACCAACCTGGATGCCACCAGCGGCCTGTTCCATGATGACAGCGGCTATGAGCAGGCGTTGAACATATCGCCGGTGGCGCTCAAGAACGAAATCTTCTTGCGCCCCTATTCGCAAAGGGAGTCGGTCGCGCTGTTCGCCATTGCGGTGCTGGCGCCGCACTACCTCAAGAAGGGCCAACCGGAGGAAGCCCTACAGGTGCTCGACCTGATCCTGGCCGTCAACCCCAAGGACACGGTGGCCATGACGCTCAAGGCCAATGCCTACGGCCTGCTGGTGGATCAGCGCTTCCGGAGCAAATATCCCAAGGCCGATCATATCCCGGTAGCCGAGCAGGCGGAGTTCGAGACCTACAACAGTCAGATCGTCGCATGGCGCACCAAGGCCGAGGAACTGGGCTGGCGCGAGTGGACGAAGGCCGATTGGGACAAGTACCTGAAGCACTTCAACAACGAAAAAGCGAAAGACCAAGGAGGCACGTGATGGACAAGCTGAAGGTTCCCGCCAGCGCCCTGCTCGCGTTGTCGTTTCTGTTGTCTGGCTATGCGGCGGCGTCCAACGATCCGGTGAAGGCTAATCCGAACACCGGGGCCAGTTTCAATCGGTATAGCTACGCCAACAACAACCCCTATAAGTTCACCGACCCCGATGGGCGAGAAGTGAAATTAGCTGTTGGGGGTACAGTCAATGAGGCCCAACTACTTAGAGCTTATCCGTAAATAGTATAGACTGTGCCTCCGAGCCGTAAAGCAAACGGTGTCGGGGGACGGAATTGGCGAAGCGGGTTGAATCGTGGGAAGTGACGGATGCGTTCTGGCAGCGGGTTGAGCC